>Ga0172363_10000321_pt1 | contig 35011 bp, 33 predicted proteins | sample LakKivs2_kivu2a2_FD_114541 | JGI IMG/M metagenome (GOLD analysis project Ga0172363, IMG submission 114541) | Sediment microbial communities from Lake Kivu, Rwanda - Sediment s2_kivu2a2 | ecosystem: Environmental > Aquatic > Freshwater > Lake > Sediment | place: Rwanda: Western Province, Lake... | reverse complement strand
GTTGTGTTCCATTATTTCGACTAGGCGGAAGGCTATGCCTTCGGAGAAGTCTGCGATTTCGCTGGTGAGGTTTGTGAATCTCAAGAAGTCTTCTCGGCTGAGCAGGATTGCACCTATTTCTGCCAGTTCCTGTGAAACTAGGCGTCTGGCTTTGACAACTTCCTCTTCGCCTACTCTTATTTCGTTGAAGAGTTGTCTTGCATGTTCCTTGTCGTTTCTCATGAAGCAGTCCACTAGTTGAGGGACTTTTCTGGTCAGGTCGAAGACTTTTCTGAGGTGATCTTGGCAAACACCTAATGCTCTTCTTTTCACTCTTTCTTCGGTTTCTGCTGGAAGTACCAAATTTTTTCCCACCCGCATAAAATGGGTTGTTGTTTCTGTCATTAGATGTGTTTATTCGTTAAAAAAGGTAACGAAAAAACTCAGCTTTCTAAGGGCTTGCCTAGCTCTTCGAAGCCTATTTTTCCCAGAAAATACTCGCGAAGAAGTTCATGTAGGTTGCTGACGTTGCTTCTGACCTGTTTCCATGAGTCGCGATCGCGGACTGTGATAGTGTTGTCTTTCAGCGTGTCATAGTCAACTGTTATTCCCAACTGTATTCCTGCCTCGTCTGCTCGGGCGTATCGTCTTCCAATGGAGCCTGCCTCGTCGTATTCAACTGTGAAGCCTTCGGCAAGCAGTGCTTTGTGCAGCTCCTGCGCTTTTTCAGGCAGTCCGTCTTTGCTCACGAGCGGGTATAAGCCGACTTGTATGGGCGCGATGTCTCTTGGGAAGCTTAGAACTGTGCGGTCGTCTTTGGTTTGGTAGGCGTATTCGAAGGCTACGTAGAAGAGTCTGTCCAAGCCGAAGGTTGGCTCGATCACGTGTGGTATGAAACGTCTTCCGCGTTCCACGGTTTTCTCACGTTTAATGTCCACGTGTTCGGGTAGAATCTTGTGTTTTCCAAGCATGAAGTAGCCGTTTTTCTTGAATGCGGCTTCCACGTCTTTGGGGTCTGCGTCTGAGAACATTTCAACGACTTTTGCCGCTTCTTTCTTGAAAACTGGGCCGAGCTTGGCCATGACGGGCTTTATTATGAGCTGTTCCTTTTCGACTGGTTTTTCATGTTCTTTGAAGACGTACATGTCTTGGCTGCTGAATTCCGTGTGCCGTTTCAGGTCGTAGTCTGTTCTGTGAGCATAGGCGGTGACTTCTACCCATCCCCATCGTTCTACGAGGACCTCTTGGTCGAAGGTTTGCAGGGAGTAGTGGGCTCTTTCCCATGGGTGTTTTTCGATGAATCTTTGCTTGTCGGCGGGAACGCCTAGGCTGGTGAGCAGTTTTGTTGCTAGAGCCATGAAGACTGCTTGCCACTCGTTTTTGACGTATCCTTTCTGCAGCGCCTCTTTCACGGTGGCTTCGACTGGTTTCTCTGAGCCTTTTGTTCTGGCTTCAGCTAGTAGAAGTCGCAGTTTCGTGGTTTGAACGTCTTTCAGAAGGTAGCAGTCTGGTTCTTCGGGGTCGAAGAAGAATTCTAGGTCGCAGATTGTGAATTCTCTCAGGCGGATTGGTCCTTGTCTTGGCGAAATCTCGTTTCTCAATGCGTGACCTATTTGTAGCACGCCGAAGGGCAGTTTTTCTCGTGCTTGTTCGTAGAGGCGTTTGAACTCGACGAATATGCCTTGTGCGGCTTCGGGTCTTCCGTAGCCAACTGCGTCGGAGTATGGTCCTATTGTGGTTTTGAACATGGTCAGGAAGTGTTTGGGGGGGTTGAATTGTCCGCCGCATTCTGGGCAGCTTATGTCTTGTTTTTCGATAACGTCTTTCAGTTCGGTTAGGGTGAGTTTTTCAGCGTCTATTTGGCTTGTTTTCGTGTTTTCTGTGATGAGGTGGTCGGCGCGGAATCTTTTTTTGCATTTCTGGCATTCGACCATTGGTTCTTTGAAGTGTTCGATGTGTCCTGAGGCTTGGAAGACTTTTTCGGGGGTGATTATGGGTGATTCTATTTCTAGGATTCCGAGTTTGTGGACGTAGAGTTCTCTGAGTTTTTTTTCGATGTTTTGTTTCAGTCGTGTGCCCAATGCTCCGTAGGTTACGAAGCCGCTTGCTCCTCCGTATATTTCGTAGGATTGCCAGAAGAAGCCTCTGCGGCGGGCAAGCTCGTTGATTGCTGTGTGTTTGTCTTGGGGTTTGGTTTCGTCTGTCATTTTCTGGAACAGCCTCAAGGGATGATTGGAGATAGATTAGGGGACATCTGAATAATAAATTGTTCCAAAAGGTTCTGGTAACTTGTCGTCGGGTGGTTTTGGCTGTTAACTTTCGTCGGATGCCAAAACGAGCCCATACGAGCCCTATGACTTTCAGTATTTTTCTTTTGGTGAACTGAACTTGCCTTATCATAGAAAACACACGAAGTATCAACAGAGACAAGCTAGACGAAAAATGACAGGAGTTTGCCGCTAGAACAGAAAAAAAGGGAATAGATGCTTAGGTCTCTCTCGTAGCATCTATTTCTTTTTAGCCTCTTTGAGAACCCAAAGAAAGACAGCTATTGCCACTATCGCCCATCCGTCATTCGTCAAAGCTGGGCTTCTGGTAACGGTCTCTATACCATTGCCAATCATCACAAGGACGAAGCCAAAGAACAACAATAGTGGTAGAAACTGCTTTGGGTTCTCTAATTTTAGGTTTATTTTCATACTCTCCACTGTTTTTTTCAAGAACGGCTAATATTGGACACATCTTTCCACCCTGTTGGGAGAGCGAAAATTTAAATGCGTCAAAAGCGCATTCACTTACTCGCAAAGCATCTCAGAGTGGCGATGATATGAGCCATTCTAATTTTCACTCATTGTTTGTTCTATTTAAAATTAAGGATAGAGAGTTCTGTTACCGCTTTAGCTGTTTCATCTCCATGTTACATTTCGTCTGCTGGCTTGCGTTCTGAATTAGAGTCATCCATTTGTTTTGTCCTTCAACTTTGATTCCGCACGCTTCACTGGGAGTTTTTCCTTCTAGACTTTCGTGTGGTCTTATGTAGTTGTGGAAAATCTGATAACCTGTAAGAATCATTGTGCGTCTGCGTTTCAGTCCCCTCATGGTTTTTTCTCTGTCTCTGATTTCACCGTTCAACCGTTCCATCTTGTTGTTGTTTCTGTCACCTTGAATAGTGATATGGCGAACATGCTTCACATCATCATCAAACACTTGGTCACATGCAGTCGCATAGCTTCTCAAACCATCAGTTATGAGGGTCTTGGGCTGTTTTCCTGTAACTCTTATGGCTGAATGAAACAGCATGCGAGCATCATGTTTCAACTTTGTATCAGCGACTTCTTGTGCAATCCAGAAGCGTGTTTCGTCATCCATCATGGCAAATAAGTATTTCATGTTGCCTTTGATTTTGATGTATAATTCGTCGGCTCTCCAAGTGTCACTAACGTTTGGCTTGATTTTTTCTAGGTAGTCTTCCATTAGTCTGATGTACTTCTTTATCCATTTCAAAATTGCTACGTGACTGACTTTCACGCCTTGCAGTTTCAAGAATTTCTGAACGTTCCTCAATGATTCTCCTGTGAAGTACAGTTGCATGGCTGAAGTGATTATTTGCGGTGTCGCCCTCATTCTTTCAAAACCCAAGTTTATCGTGAAATAGTGACCGCAACTTCTGCATTGGTAAATCTGCAAGTCCCCATGTTTGTTATGACGTACACCATCTTTCACTATGTCGTTTGAACCACAATATTGGCAAGCTTCTACGTTTACTTCTGAAATGACTCTGCCAACCGCTACTTCTGCTCTCATTGACTGCGAAAATAAAACTGCATGAATGTGTTTGCATACTACATTTCGATATTTGTTGTCTGGGCACTCGCACATCCATTTTCCTTGAACTTTAGAAATATGATATTCACCATCGTGAGATTGCGACTTTACCTTGTAACTGTTTTCGTTTATGCGTTTAACTTGGTTCTCTTGTTGGGCTATTTGCATTCCACGTTGTTCTCGACCATTCATTGCCATATTCATCTACCTACAGATACATAGTCTAATAGGAATATAAATCCATCGCTATATTATAAGCCAATACACCAACAGTTTTAAATACGTCCTATAGGTAGATGGATAAGTAGGTGCTGAAGAGTGAGTTTAAAAAGCACATTGGGAATAGCCAAAACAGGAACGACCTCACTAAGAGCAACTGTTCCAGAAGGAATAGTTGTCTTTCTAGAACTAGAAGCGAGAGACAAACTAGAATGGAAAATGGAAATAATAAATGGCGAAAGAGTAGCCATAATTAGAAGGTTAAAAAGGGAAAATTAGATGATAGAAAAAACAAACACAGTAATTGCTGAAGTGGAAGATTTCATTAAACGTTTCCATGACGGAGATATAACCATAACTCCTAACGCAATGAAAATGAAACTAAAGATGCCATCCAAATCATTTATGGGTGTTGAGCGTTCCGAAATAAGAACATATACAGACATGCTAGGATGGGCAATTGCTGCCTATCAATATTATAGAGACAACAAAGCATTAGGAAGACAGCTAGAGTGTGCTTATCATTTATTAGACATTATAGAGCGAGGGCGTACTTATGGCGTAATTAAGAACCTAAACCTGACTAGTAAACTCGAAAAATGTCAAAAAGAAAGTAATCAACTGAAAGAGGAAAATGATAAACTGCAAAAAGAAAACCAGAGACTAAGACAGTTGAATGAGGAACTGCACAAAACTCTTGGTAGATTCGGGAAAGCAGGCAATATTGGCGAAGTTTCGGGTAGTGATGATGACTGAATCTCCAATAGTGAAATGTTCGCATTGTAAACAAATATTCTCTTCTGAGGATTTTGATGCTCATGAATGTGATATGCCAATTAACAGTTGCAAGAGAATTGAAGTCGTATATTTTCGAGATGATTCCTACAAGAATAGGAAACTGATGACAGGATTAGGTATTGATGGTATTCTATACATCTTTGAGGTTGTGCCACGAAAACCAATACCTTTTGTCTTATCGTCATCCGACGATAGTTACCATGAACCCTCAAACCGACGAAAAGTTACCAGAACCTAGACCCCCCTTATATAAGGGGGGTCTAGAGTTCGCTGTTGAGCAGCTGTCGCTCTCTTGTTGAAAGCTACGTTTCTGTTAGTTCCTCGTTTATCCACCAAGCCTTCTTCTTCCCTGATTTTTCTCCTGCGTAATAGTCTACTATGGATTTTCCAAGCTGTTTCTTAGACGCTCTCTGAATTCTTCTCAGCCTGTTCAGAACCATCCACCTGTTTGTCTTCAAATACTCAGCTATTTCAGGCGTAGTTCCGCCTTTGTAGTGGACAAGGTAATCCATCATCTTGCGGTCTATTTCGTCCACGCAAAACGTGCTGGGATTCGCTTTCTCTCGCCCGTACGTTAGCAGCTCCAAATCTGTAAGGTACTTCTTTATCTCCGAAACCGCGTCCTCAATTTTGGAGAGCCTCTGCTCCAACCCCAGAATCTTGTCGGGCTTCGGAGTTTTCTCCAACTTCTCCATTATGGCGTCACGTATGAAGTTGCTTCTATCCCCTTCTGGAACGCGTAAAGCAATTTCCTTGTAGACTTCGGCAGGTATCTTTGCAGATATGATTTTGACTTTTTCCATGGGAAAACCCACAAATATAAGCTATACGCTGGCTTAATATTTCATGGTTTCTTATCGCTTTTTCTTTAGCAACTTTCTTAAAGACACAAACTATACTCTGGAATGAAGACTAACCCAGGAATGTGATGTAAAATGCCCAGAAAAACCACAATTTCCCTGATAAAATGTGACGTAGGCTCACTAGCAGGCCATCATATTGTCCCCAAACCACTTTTAAACATCGCTGAGAAAAACCTGAAAAAGGCAAAAGAAGAAAAAACCATAAACAGCTACGTTGTCTTCAACGCTGGAGACGACCTTGAACTGCTGATGGTGCATGAAAAAGGCGAATCAAACCCCGACATACACAAACTCGCATGGAACACCTTCCAAGAAGCCTCAAACAAGGCCCTCGAACTGAAACTCTACGGTGCTGGGCAAGACCTTTTGAAAAACGCCTTTGCAGGAAACGTCTGCGGAATGGGTCCAGGAGTTGCTGAGATGGAAATTGAAGAACGAGGCTCAGACCCGATTGTGGCTTTTGCAGCCGACAAAACCTCTGCTGGTGCCTTCAACTATCCCCTGTTTCGCACCTTCGCTGACCCGATGAACACTGCAGGTCTAGTAATTGACCCAAACATGGCTGAAGGATTCAAATTTGAAGTCATGGACACGTTCGACAACACAAAAGTGATTCTTAAATGCCCTGAGGAAATGTATGACCTGATCGCTTTAGTTGGGACAGTGCAACGGTACATGGTTTCACGCGTTTGGCGGGCAAGAGACAGCCTGATCTGCGCCACAGGCAGCGTCACCAGACTGTCCCAGATTGCGGGAAAATACGTTGGAAAAGACGACCCAGTGATGCTTGTGCGTGCACAACATGGGCTGCCCGCTGTTGGAGAGGTTCTTGTGCCGTTCATGCACAGCTATCTTGTTGAGGGATGGATGCGCGGAAGCCACTGGGGTCCAATAATGCCTGTTGGACTGAAAGACTCCAAATGCACACTGTTTGATGGACCGCCAAGAATCGTCGCCTTAGGATTCCAAGTTTCCAACGGCAAGATTGCGTCAGACGATAATGGAAAGCCGATGGTAGCTGACATGTTTGACGACCCTGCATTTGCTCTCGCAAGACGCGAAGCCCTAGAATATGGCGCAATGCTTAGACGTATGGGAGAGTTTGAACCAGCCCGCTTGGGTCCTGAAGAGATGGAATACACCACTATACATCAGGTTCTGGAGAGACTCAAGGAAAGGTTCAAGCCAGCCTAGTGGACGCTTCAACTGCTCAGATAGGACTGGACGCCTCGGAGCCTAGCTAATTCTTCGCATCGGTTCTTCACGATTTCGTGTATTTTCTTGCGAAGCTCCTCTCCCAGCATCTTCTGTTCTCTCACAAGCAACGTTTTCCGCGCCAGCTCCAAGTCGCCCAGATCCGTGAACCACGCTTCAAAATCTCCTCTGTTAATGTGAAATTCCAGCGAGCTCACATCGATTTTCGTGATTTTGTCACAGAAATCTCCGAGGCTTGCAGCGTGAACATTCAACGGTTTTCCCATATCCACGTAGAAGTGAAAAGATTTTTCCAAAGGCAGATATTCTGATATCTTTATCGCCTTCTCTTTATCAACTTCAGGAAGGCCCAGCATTTTCTTGCCCTTTTCCGTTATGAGATAGAGACCCTTCTCCGGCGTTTTCGCATACCCGATCTTGGTGAGCCCAATTATGTGCATCATGACTGAAGGAAAACTCACTCCGCTGTCTTTCGCTATCTCCATGGCTTTGGCAGGTCGATCAAGCATCCACATGGTTTCAAGAATCAGCCGTTTGACAGGTGAAACGCTCATCATGTTACACCCTTCACTCTTTAGGCATATGTTCCTAATAGGTTTTTCAGGTTTTCCCCCTCGTGATAAGGCTGAGGAACACGAAAACTAATGGTGAGAGCTTGGGAAACGTAAATAAGCAGAGTTTCAGTAAGCAATAAGGCGCTGTAAAATTTAACCGAAGAACGGTGAAAACTAATGAAACTGGCAGTACTTGTCTACGAATATCCGCCAAAAATAGTCGGTGGCTTAGGAACCTACGCGGCTGAGATCACGCGAAAATTCGTGCTAACCGACAATGACGTTACGGTTTTCACGATGAACGACGATGCTGGCACACTTCCAACACGGGAAATCTGGCGCGGCATCGAAATCCACCGTCCCTTACACATTGACATTTCTGATTCTCTGCCAGACGTGGTGGCGGAAGACATTAAGAAATGGGGCAGAGGTATCAACCTCTTCTCCAAAATCCTCGTCTACAACTATCTGAGCGCTTCAAAACTCGTCAACGAACTAATCAGGAAAGAGACTTTCAAATACGACATAGTAGTCGCACATGACTGGCTTTCAGCCATCGGAGGAATGATTGTAAAACGAGAAGCCCACTTGCCCTTCGCATTTCACGTCCATTCTACTGAGAAGGGAAGAACCCTTGGAAACGGCTCAGAAGTCGTAAGCAACATTGAGCTGCACGCAGCCAACTCAGCAGACATGATTGTCACTGTTTCCCACGCCATGAAAGATGAACTTGTCGCACTTGGTTTTCCAAAAGACAAAATCCAAGTAGCCTACAACGGCGTTGACCCCCAGAAATATGATCCAGAAACGGTGAGCGCCGAGCAAATTCAGAAAGTCAAGGCTACTTACGGCGTGAAAGATGACGAACTCATGATCTTGTTCATAGGCAGACTTGTCGGAGTCAAAGGTGTTGACAAACTAATCATGGCGATGCCTCACATTCTGCAGCAAATACCCAAAGCAAAACTCGTCATTGTCGGAATAGGCGACCTACAAGAATATCTTGTAAACCTAGTCAAAACGATGCGGCTCACCGACAGCGTAAAATTCCGTCTGGAGTTCATCCCAGAAGAAGAACGCATCCTTCATTACGCAGCATGCGACGTTGCAGTTTTCCCAAGCCTATACGAGCCTTTCGGAATAGTTGTTCTTGAAGCAATGAGCATGGAACGCCCAGTAGTCGTTGGCGCTGCAGGAATCAGCGGAATGAGAGAAATAGTGATTCCATGCGGCGAAGAACAGTGCGGCTACCACGTAAACCCCATAAACCCAACAGATATCGCATGGGGAATAACAAGCGCGCTAGAAAACGCGGACAGAAGGAAATGGCTTGGCAAAAACGGCAGGCGAAGAGTTCTAAACGAGTTCACATGGGACATAATAGCTGAAAGAACTCTAGCATTATATGAAAAGATAATCAAGCGTTAAGGTTCAGCTTGGTGAATCTTTGAACGTTGATCTATCTAGTCTGAGAAAGAAGGTTGCAGCCGAAGCCGCAGCACTTCTCTATTCTGGAGTTGAAAAGGAGTACAAACAGGCAAAACTGAAAGCTGCAAGCATTTGTGGGTGCCATTTTCTGCCGACAAACGCTGAAGTCGCGGCAGAGCTGGACAGAGTTGCAGAGGAAAACGAAGGACAAGCCCGAGAAGAACGCCTGACGCAAATGCGCAAAGAAGCTCTGCACTTGATGAAACTTCTTAGCGGCTACAAACCACTTCTGGTTGGAAGCGTCTGGCGCGGAACAGCTCACCGAAAAAGCGACATAGACCTAGTCATTTACCATGATGATGCAGGTGATGTTATAAAAGCACTAAAACAAAGCAATCTGAGAATAGCGCAAGCTGAATGGGTGAACATAACAAAGCGCGGACAGAGAAAGACATCTTTTCACATTTACGTAGAATTGCCTGTAGGATACACTGTTGAGATTGTTGTGCGAGTCTTCCAAGAGAGAATGAAAAGGGAAAAATGCGAGATTTACGGCGATGAAATCAAAGGTCTTGGAGTACGTGAATTGGAGAAGTTGCTCAGAGAAAATCCGACCCAACGATTCACTCCTCCTTAGACTTGACGTTCTAAGCTTGTGATTTTACTGTGGGGATTCGCAGAGGTATGGAAACGTGTTGACAAGCTGGAACTTGAACTGCGAGGAAGTTTAAATAATGGTTTTTTCAATACTTGAAATGATGACACGTCGCCACATTTGAAGGCACCAACATGGAATTCAACAGAGAAACCCTAAAGAAAATGTTTCCAAATCTCGCTAACGAACTGAAAACAGGCGAAAATAAGACGGACATAAACTCCGTGCGAACTGACATGGAAGACGGAGAAAACGCTGTCTCCGAAAGGTTTGCTGGTTACACACCCGACGTGGTAGACTTTATCAGACGATGCGACACCACGAAACAAGCAGAAGAAATAATTGTCTACATGGAGAAAAAGGGAGAAATATCCCATCATCACGCAGAGAAACTTGGACAGCAGCTTAAAGAGAAGGGAGTAAGAAGCTTCGGGTCGAAAAAAGAAGAAGACTATTATATGAAACACGGCGAGCTTTAGAAACTTCTGCCTTTTCTCGCATCTTTCACTATTAAACTGAAAAATGGAAACTCCCTTCAACCACTAAATCCCCCAGACAAATCTGACTATTTCTTGTTTTTCAAGCCACACAGTAGAGTTTTTTAACGTGGATGGACAAGCACACGGATTATTGACGCTTGTGCAATTCCAAAAGTAAATAAACAGGCTCATCAATAATATGGAAGCCTAAAAATCGGGAAACTTGACGGAGGAAGAGTCATGAAAAAGATGGCTTCAGCATTAATCTTACTAGTTGCCATTATGGTTGTTTCCATCTCTTTTCCATTCTTAGTGAAGTCTGTCCAAGCACAAACGGACTACGAGATAAAATACGTGAACCACGTGATAGAACCGATGTATAACGGATACATCTCCGTAAAAGACACCATACAAGTCAATATAACCGGGCAGGCGCCCGACCACTTTCTCCTAGGATTCCCATACATATTCGGTCACTACCTTCCTAGCTGCAGAGCTTATGATGCGACCGATACTTTTCCAGTCATCCTAGACGTGCCTATGGAAAACCGCATAGGTTTCTACGGCGTAGAAATAGACTTTCCACACGGCATGCCGCAGAATTTCACTGTTGAATTTGTGCTTTCCAACTACCTTCTCACCAATAATCCTCAAAATGCAACCATGTTTGCGTTTGATTTTCCAGAATATCCAAGTTTAACAAAGCCAGTTGAAACATGCAACGTTTCAATCGTGCTGCCTTCAGACGCAATTTACGTTGCTGGGACCGTGGAGAATTTCACTTACCAGAAAAGTAACCTGCCAGAGTACACGTGTTCATCAGCCAGCATCATTTTCTCTTCATCCATCGGAAAGATTCAGCCATCCGACATAAGAGAGCTTGAACGTGAAATAAGAGTAAGCGAGCATGGAACAATCGAAGGCTCAGACAACTATTACATTACAAACAAGGGTAGTTCGGCAATAGAATCCATTGAAGTAAACTTGCCCGTTACCGCTTCCAATCCAAGTGCGCAAGATCAATTCGGCGGAAAAATGACTACGCCTTCTCTCGTTGACAATAACACGAAACGCTACAGGGTTACTTTCAACCTGCCTGTGGAAAGCGACAAATCCACCAGATTTTCCGTGAAATACTCTTTAAGTTCAAATTACCTCAGCCAAGAAGGAACTGGAAACTTCATGTTTAACATTTCCATGTTTCAAAACCTGGATTCTTTCATAGAGCAAATGTCAGTAACATTCACTTTTCCCGAAGGGGCAAAAATCCTAGGTGTTGAAGACACATTAACCAACGATACGCGCAGTGTTTCGAAAGACGTGTTCCAAGAAAAAGTTGCAATAACAAAGCAAGCCATGTTCACTATGGACAGCTTCAGCGTCGAAGTGAGATACAGCTATAACTCTTTATGGTCGTCTTTCCGTGACACGCTGTGGGTGTGGAGCCTAGCCATCATCGGATGCGCAGTAGCATTTATTTGGAAGAGACCTCAATCTTCAGCACCTATTGTTGTTCCCTCAGTAGGCATGAAGCTCGGGGAAGATTACCTCAAATCGTTCGTAGGCTCATATGAAGAGAAACTTAAAATAGCCACGGAAATCGACTCCCTTGAAGCTAGAGCGCAGAAAGGAAAGATTCCGAGACGCCGATATAAAGTATTAAGAAAGACTCTTGAAACCCGTCTTGCTGGTCTGTCAAGAAACATTGAAGAGTCAAAAGTGAAGATTCGTGCTGCAGGCGGAAAATTTGCCGACTCAATGCGACAGCTTGAAATTGCAGAAACAGAGATCAACGAAGTTGAAGCTAACATCAAGAGCATTGAGGCGCGCCACGGTCGAGGAGAACTTTCGCTGGAAGCGTACCGAAATCTTCTTTCTGGCTACCAGCGCAGAAAAGAAGAAACGTTAACGGCGATCAACGGGATCCTTTTGAGGTTACGTGAAGAAATCCGCTAAAGTGAACCTAAACGCTTTTATGCTACTGCCCAAGTTTCAATGAAATTCTAGTTAAAGGAGAAATAGTAAATGGTGAAAATAGTTGTCGATAACGCCAAATGCACGGGATGCGGAACATGCGTTGACACCTGCCCAGTAGGAGTCTATGAAATCAAAGACAAAAAGTCAGTTCCAGTAAAGCCTGAAGAATGCTTGGTGTGCAGAGCCTGCGAAGTACAATGCCCAGAAAACTCGATCCAAGTGATCGAATAAGCTTCAACCACACAAGCGAAAACCGCACTTTTGAAATGCTAATCTAAGTTCCAAAAAACACTTTGCAATTTCTTAACTTCTTCTATTGCTTTTTCGCCACGAATCTTGACGTTTTTCTCAGCTGTCAGCACTCTGTCGTTAATGGCATATTGAGCACCGCTCATTTCTGCAGTCAGTGCGGCGCCTATTTTTCCAACAAATCTTAAACCGTATCCTCCTTCAAGAACTGCAACAAGTCTTCCCTGACACGTTTCGGACGCCAACTTCATTATAACCTCGTAAACTCTCTTGTAACACAGCGCTGAAAGAGAAAGTTCTCCGACAGGGTCAGCGTAATGGCCATCCAATCCAGCTGACACTAATATGAAATCTGGTCTATATTGACTTGCCACCGGCGCTACAATCTCTTTTACTGCTCTCAGATAAGTCTGATCTGTTGTTTTGAAAGGAAGCGGAATGTTCACGTTATAGCCCAAACCTTCACCTTCTCCAACTTCATCTACAAATCCCGTCTTTGGAAAGAACGTTGGGTCTTCATGAAGACTAATGTAGAGAACTTTTCTCGTGTCGTAGAATGTTTCCTGTGTTCCATTCCCATGATGTGCATCAATATCCAATATCAGTATCCGCCTCAGCCCATACTGCTTAAGCAAGTGTTTAGCAGCGATGGCAACGTTGTTGAAAACACAAAAACCGCACGCTTGAAACCTGCTTGCATGATGCCCAGGAGGCCTCACCAACGCGAAAGCGTTTTCAAACTTCTTTTCCATCACAAGGTTGGCGGCGGTGAGGGTTCCCCCTACTGCTAAAACGGCAGTCTCGAAACTTTCAGGAGAGACCGCAGTGTCAGCTTCATCCAGCATGCCTCCTCCATTTTTGCAAACAGTCTGAACGTGTCTAACGTATTCCAAGCCATGAACCAGTTTAATGTCTTCCACGTCAGCTTTTACAGGTTCAACGAGCTGACATTTATCACTGCCAAAGAGTCTGCTCCGTTTCAGTTCGTCTATGATTCTCTGAAGGCGTCTGGCAGATTCTGGATGGTCTTTGCCAGGATAATGTTGATAGGATTTGGGTGAAAAAATCACTGCGGTTTTGCTCATCGTATTCCTTTCTCTTTCAAAGTTGCTTGAAATACCTCATTCAAATATCCTGCAACAGACAAGCCTTCTTTCTTTGCAAGTTTCTTGAGAGCGTTGCTCACACCAGTCGTGTATTGCATCGCCTTTTTGGGTTTTTCAGTTACAAGTTTTGGCATGCCCATATTCTCCGCTACTTGCCGCAGCACCAGTTTTCTGAGCGAATTCTCTGAGTGGCCGATTTTCAGGTTTACAGGCAAGCTTGTAGCGAATTCTGCCATTCTATACGTTGCAAAGGGCAGACATAGTTCCACGTTGTGAAAATTGCAGATTTTCAGGTCTCTGTCCAAATCTGTTTTGTGCAGTTTGAAAACGTCATTAAACATTGTTTGCCGTGTTTTCTCGTCTCCAAATTCAAGATACTCTTCTACATATCGTTTGTATCCTCCGAACAGTTCATCTGCGCCACTTCCTGTGAATAGAGTTTCAATTTTCATTTGAGACGTTCTTTCCGCTGTCCAGTAGACTGGGATGGCTATGCTTGTCTTGACGGGATCTGCTTCTTCAGTTATCCAGACAACCTTTTGGATGGTTTTCTCGACTTCTCTTTCGTTGTAGAGGTAAACATGAATTGGCAGACCAAGTTTGTCTGCAACTTCTTTCGCATGTTCTGTTTCTCGCTGCTTTTCTAGGCTTACGTGGATTAAACACACATTTGCCCCAAAGTTTTTGGCAAGAAAGGCTATGATAGCGCTGTCTAACCCTCCTGAAAAGGCAACCGCTATCTCTTTCGATCCTATGACTCTCTTTTTCATGGATTGTTGTAACAGCTTCTGAAGTTTTCTAGCCGCAGTCTGCATAGACGTTTTTTTGGGTTTTGAATTAGTAAGCGTCTTGACAGGTATGAAGTTAAAGCCGTCCCTATCCATTACGGCGATGTGACCAAGCGGAAACGAACGTGTCTGCTTTATTTGAGTTTTCCAAAACGCCTTGTGCTCTGAAGCAAGGACCGCTAGATCAGCGTTTTCTCCATAGTAAAGTGGGTGGATGCCCATTTCGTTTCTTCCAGCGATCAGTTTTTTAGGCTCAGCTACTGCGAAGGCGAAGTTGCCTTCAAACTTTTGGACAAGAGTTTTGGCGGCTGGTTCTCTTTTTTCTCTGAACGTTTCTGCGGCGATTTTGACAGATTCTTCGGGTGTTTTTGGATAGATTCTTCCGCTGAATGCGAGTGCTGCGTTCTCCAGTTTTGTCAGCGGAAGATGTTCGTTTCTTTGTGAGACAACGATTCCAACAAGCATCGGTGAGTCTATTTTCTGTTTTTCCACCATGTTGATTGTGCTTTCTGTTCTTGTCATCTTGCAGGTTCCTATTCCAAACGCTTTCGAGTTTCTTGTTTTCAGCGTTTCCAGCATTGCAATTGCTGTCGGCACTGCGTTTTCACCTTTCTTGTTAAGCACCGCAATTATTGCGCTCATTTTGCAGGATCTTTCAGTCTAGTCTGGGGAAAGTGTTTGGCAAAGCATTAATCTTTAATTGTTGTATCTTGTTGACGGAGGGGATAAAGAGTTTGCCTGTTCTTCCCATTGACACGGGGCGTTATGGCACTGCTGAGATGAAGAGTGTTTTCGAAGAGGAAACACGTGTCCAGAAAATGCTTGATGTAGAAGCTGCTCTTGCTTGGGCGCACGCGGAGGTTGGGGACATCCCAAGAAAGGATGCTGAGAGAATTGTGGCAGCAGCTTCGCTGAAACATGTTAAGTTGAGTCGAGTGAAAGAGATTGAGCGGGAAATCACGCATGATATTGCTTCGCTGGTTAGAGCCTTAGCAGAAGTTTGCGGACCGAGCGGAGCGTACGTTCATCTTGGAGCAACAAGCAGTGACATTGTAGACACGGCGAATGCTCTCCAGTTGAAAGACGCTTTGAATCTCATAGAGAAGAAGCTGGATGACTTGGAGAAAATCCTGATGGAGAAGTCTCTGCAGTACAAGAACAGCATGATAATGGGCAGGACGCATGGTCAGCATGCTCTGCCAACTACTCTGGGCTTCAAGTTTGCGGTTTGGGCGCGTGAGGTTTCAAGGCACATACAAAGGCTTAGGCAGTGCAGAGAACGCGTCGTAGTTGGAAAGATGAGTGGAGCGGTGGGTACTCAGGCGGGCTTGGGATCAAACGCGATGAAAATTCAGGAGCTAGTTATGAAGCGCCTTGAGATTGAGCCAGCTGACATTTCCACTCAAATTGTGCAGAGGGATCGACACGGCGAGCTCGTGTGTCTGCTTGCTCTGATTTCTTCTTCACTCGAGAACTTTGCAACTGAGATTAGAGAACTGCAGAGACCTGAAATTGGCGAACTTTTTGAAAGATTCGAGGTTGAGAAACAGGTCGGCAGTTCCACGATGCCTCAGAAACAGAATCCTGAAACCTGCGAGAAAATCTGCGGCCTGGCTAGGATCGTCAGAGGTCTTGTTATTCCCACGCTGGAGAATGTCACAACATGGCATGAGCGGGATTTGACACAGTCTTCCGCAGAACGCTTCATAATCCCCGAGGCGTGCATTCTGGCTGACCACATGCTTTTCCTGATTAACAAGATAGTGGCTAACTTACGCGTTGATGAACAGCAGATGCTGAAGAACATCGAGCTAAGTCGAGGGCGCACCATGTCCGAGTCAGTCATGATGGCGCTGGCAAAGAAGGGCATGAACCGTCAGGAAGCACACGAGCTTCTCAGAAAGCTTACAATAAAGTGCGGTGCGGAGAAGAAACATTTCAGAGAGACCCTCATTGAGAACAAGACTATCCGCGAGAAAATGAGTGAAAAAGAAATCGACGCTGCTTTGAATCCTAGAAACTACTTGGGCACTGCAATTGAACAGGTTGACAAAATCATCAGAAAAGTGAGAAAGGAACGTCAGACTAGAGGGCTATCTTAGTATTCCGTCAGAGCTTTTTGTTTCCAAACATCTTCTTCTTCCAGTTTATCCCATTTGTCTTTCTTCACAAACCCGCCAACCTGCTCCTTAATCTTCTTGGCAAGTTTCGATCCCACCAATGGCAGGTTCATCAAATCTTCGATAGGTGCACGTTTCAGCTCTTCTGATGTCTTGTATCCTGCATTGAATATTATGCGTCCACGCACTCTTCCAACACCTTCCAGCTTAACCAACCCTAGCAATTCTTTCTTGACACCCTTTTCCACCCTCTGCCTAACCTCAGAAGCCAAAGGCAAAACCTGCTTGTTGCCGAAGAGAGTTGCCAATTCACAAGTCGCGTGAAGCAGCCACTTTGCATTTTCAATAGTTCTGTAAAGGTCTCCCGGTTGCACGTGGAACCTTTCAATGATTTGATCTTCGCTTGTCTCCTCAGTCCATGCCTGCAGCGTCATGGCGATTTTCACTTCGCCGAGGAACTGTTCATATGCTATTCCGTCTTCCCATTCATCAGGCATGATTGCTAAAAACTCTTCTTTGTGCTCTTCAACGAAGACTGCGATTTCCTCAGTTTCTCGGCTGTAAGGTCTCAGAGGCGGACCCATATCTGGCGTGTGTGCAATCAGGTGGAAGAGGCTTATGTCTGTTAAGAGGACTGTTTTCTGTTTTAACGCGTCGCGGATCACGACTCCTGAAACGGGGTCTATGTATAGCTCGCTTACTCTTTTTCCAAATCTCGTCGCGTTGATGTCGTTGCCCATGACTTCAATCATTTCCTCGTCATAAAGGTACTTGAGAATTTTGGCGATGATGTTTCTCATTGCGTCAACGTCATACTGGTGTGCGTAGAAGGTTCTGCTGAAAAATTCGAAGATACCGTTTTCTGTGTGAGCAAAATCTGCTGCAATCGTTGCCAGCACGTGAGACCTCAGGATTCTTTCAACCGCCAGTCTAGACCAGATTCGTTCCGGTCGCGCAAGAATGTAGTTTTCCATCAAGAAGTCTGCTTCATCACTGGTCTTAGCGATGAGTATAGCTTCTCCAGTCTTGTCATATTTTGGTCTTCCAGCTCTACCTGCCATCTGCTTGTATTCTAGAACACTGATTGGGTAATACCCGTATCCTGCTTCGTATCTTCTGTAATCTTGAACGATTACTGTTCGGGCTGGCAAGTTTACGCCAAAAGCCAAGGTTGGTGTAGCGGTCAGAACTTTGATTTTTCCCTCTCGAAATGAGTCTTCGATGATTTTTCGGTGTCCTCCGCCAAGTCCAGCATGGTGAAAAGCTGCGCCGCATCTGACGAGTTCCGCAAGTGACTCGCTTATTCTTGTCCTTTCACCAGTCGCCAAAATCTGCTCTGCTTCATGTTCCAACGCCCGTCTCATGGGCTTAGATAGAACCCCTTGAGTTTCATCCGCAATTTTCCTCGCCAATGTCGCCGCGTTCTTTCTCGTAGATGCAAACACTAGCGCTTGTCCACCTAACTTTATCGTGTTCAGCGTCAGATTGATCAGTGAATTTCCCGATCTTTTCTCAATCTTTCGGGCGTCTCCACTCTTGTATTGAACTTCATCTTGTAAAAGAACCCCCTCTTTCAGAGAAACTGGTCTCCATTCTGTCGTAACATGGTTTGCCTTGAGCCATTCTGCGATCTCATCAACATTGTTTATTGTTGCGCTCAAAGCCAGAACCTGCATGTCAGGATTAACCTGCAACAGCCTTGCCAAAACAACCTCCAACGTTGGACCACGTTCAGCCTCATTGAGCAAGTGCACTTCGTCAGCAACTACAAGAGTTATCTCGTCCATCCATTTTGCTCTGTGTCTCAGAAGCGAATCCGCCTTCTCATTAGTGGTTATGATGACATCGTATCTCTCAAGCCATGGGTCGGTGCTGTCAAAGTCGCCTGTGCTTATGCCTACCCTTACACGCCTTCCATCATTCTTGACCACAGCAGCATATTTTTTGAACTCCTCAAACTTCTCGCTAGCCAAAGCCCTCAAAGGAGTCAAATAAACTACTTTCCCGTTCTTCTCAACTATGTGTTTAAGAGCGCATAGTTCTGCAACCAAAGTCTTCCCAGAAGCAGTAGGACTGGCTAAGACAAGATTTCGCCCTTCAAGCGCTCCTGCGTTTATCGCTTCCTCTTGCGGAGGATAAAGCTCCATGACTCCTGATTTGATTATTACTTCCTTGACTGATTCTGGAATTCGCAGGTCTACTATTTTCACAGGAGATGCGCCATCTGTCCGTTTTCAACATCAATTACCGCACAGACAACTTAAAATGTTATGTGTAAGCTATTCTTCTTTTAGGGTATGTTTTTCTACTAGATAACCGCTACTAAAAAGCAAGGCATAAGCCTGCCTAAAAACAGGAGCGGGTTGCTGATGACTGAAAACGTTAAGGAACTGCTCAAAGCGCACAAAGACTTGAGACGCGAAGTTTACTTGGACAGTGAAAATTCCAATATAGTGCCAGACGAAGTGGTAAACGCCATGCTTCCATACTATAACCAACGAGCATACGGCAACCCAACACTAACGCACAAACCTGGATGGGAAGCATTCGAAACGATAATGGAATCTGCACAGAGCGTGACAAAGTCGTTAGGCTGCAGAGTTGCTGAGGAAGTGACATTTGTTCCTGGAGAGACTGAAGCCAACAATCTGGCAATACTGGGAACAACATTTCCGCTCAAGAATCGAGGAAAGAGAGTCGTCATTTCAGAAGTTGAGCCCATAAGCGTGTTGCACGTTGCCGAAATGCTCCACGATTATGGAATTACCACGACGAAAATTCCTGTCGATAGTGAAGGCTTTTTCAATCTTGAGAAGCTGAAAGAGGCTGTTGATGATGAGACGCTTCTGGTGAGTCTTTCAGCAGTAAACCACGAAATCGGAACAGTAGAGCCAATTAAGGAAGCAGTGGAAATAGTTAAAAACCGAAACCCCACGACAGTTTTCCACACTGACGCCTCAGACGCCTACGGGAAAATCCCGTTTGACGTACAGAAGCTCGGCGTTGATTTGGCAACCGTAAGCAGCTACAAGATTCTGGGACCTCGCGGAATAGGTGCTTTATACGTGAAAGAAGGCCTAAACATAACAAGAATCTTGGAAGGCCAGATAGGAACGCAGAAACTTTGGCCAGGAGTTGAAAATACTCCGTTGATTGTCGGTTTTGCGAAGGCTTCTGAGCTGATGTTTAAGGATTTTGAGGAGAACGTAAATGGGATGCGGAGACTGCGTGACATGCTTATTGAGGGAATAGTCGGAAAATTGTCTGATGTTAGGCTTAATGGTCCTGAGGGCAGTAGGAGAAGCCCTGATAATGTGAATATTAGTTTTCTGAGGTGTGAAGGCGAGGCTTTGACGATTGAGTTGAGTTTGAATGGTGTTTATGTTTCAAGCGGTAGCGCTTGCTCAAGACGGCTTCTTCAGCCAAGCCATGTTCTCGCTGCAATAGGCAGAAAATATAGTGAGGCTCACGGCAGCTTGTTAATGAAAGTTACGCGTTGTCACACCGAAGAAGACATAAACTACGTCTTGGAAATCATTCCAGAAGCTGTGAAACGCATAAGAGGAATAGTTGGCTCTACGGAGGTGGATTAATAATGTCTCGAATGCCTTTACCGTACAATCCGAAGATACTTGAACTGTTCAGAAACCCGAAGAACCTTGGAAAAATGGAGGATGCAACAGTCGTAGCTGTTGCTGGAAACCCCATGTGTGGAGACATGATAACCTTCTATCTGAAAATCAACGATCAAGACATCGTTGAAAAAGCATCTTTCGAAAGTTACGGTTGTGCTGCAAACATAGCCACGTCAAGTATAGTAACCGAGCTCGTAAAGGGATTGAAGCTTGAAGAAGCGTGGAAGATTTCTTGGAAAGAAGTGACCGAAGCTGTTGGTGGCTTGCCGAGTGTCAAGTTTCACTGCGGCATACTAGCCGTAGGGGCGCTCAAGAGGGCAATACGGAAATATTATGAAGCAAAAGGTGCTTCACCTGAATGGCTGCAGAAACAGCCAAGTTCTGAAGAAAAACAAGCGCTGAAAGATGAAGATTTGGCGAAGCTTCTGGCGAAAAGAATGAAATCTGGAGAAAAATAGCAAGATGCTGGACGTATACAAGATCAGAGAAGATTTTCCAATTCTGAAGCGGAAAATAAATGGTTACCCGCTGATCTATTTCGACAATGCCGCAACATCGCAGAAGCCGAAGCAGGTCGTTGAAGCCCTCCGAGATTTCTACGAGAACCACAACGCCAACGTTCACAGGGCAGTTCACACTCTTTCTCAAGAAGCCTCAGAGTTGTATGAAGATGCGCATAAAGAAGTTGCCAATTTCATAAACGCGAAGAGCATGGAAGAAATAGTCTTTTTGAGAGGAACGACAGAAGCAATAAACCTAGTTGCCTACTCTTTAGGTCTTCACAATCTAAACAGCGACGATGAAATACTGGTTTCCCTAATGGAACATCACAGCAACATCGTTCCTTGGGAAATTCTCTCGAAATTTAGAGGATTCAAAATCAAATACGTGGGACTTGATAATGATGGAACGCTGAATTTTGACAGCTTTCAAGAAATGTTTTCCAAGAAAACCAAAATTGTCTGCGTCAGCCACGTGTCAAACGTTACGGGAGTGGTGAATGACATCAAGAAAATCGCGAAGATCGCACATGAACACGGCGCTTCGGTGGTTGTGGACGGAGCACAATCTGTTCCGCATTTGCCCGTGAACGTTGAGAGTTTGGACGTGGACTTTCTTGCCTTTTCAGGTCATAAAATGCTGAGCCCAACGGGCATCGGAGTGTTATACGGCAAACATGAGATTCTTGAGAAGATGACGCCTTTTCAGGGCGGAGGCGAGATGATAAAAGAAGTGTCCATTAGCCCAACTGCACATCGTTGCTCTGTTACTTGGAATGATTTGCCTTGGAAGTTTGAAGCTGGAACACCAAACGTCGGCGGCAGCGTTGGTCTGATGGAGGCTGTGAAATATCTGAAACATGTAGGCATGGAAAACGTGAAGGCTCACGAAGAGATGCTGACGAAACGTGCGATGCAATGCCTGAGTGAATGCGAAAAAGTCAAGATTTACGGACCGAGAAATGTCTCTGCCAAATGTGGAATAATTCCCTTCGGCGTTGAAGGCTTAAGCTCGCATGATGTTGCGCTGTATCTTGACAACTATGGGATAATGATTCGGAGCGGTTTTCACTGTGCCCAACCTTTGCATGAAATGCTCAAGCTAGACTCCTCAGCAAGAGCAAGCTTCTACATTTACAACACTCCAGAAGAGATAAGCAGATTTGCGGAAATCTTGAAGGAGATAGAGTAGTCTTAATGGCGAACATTGACGACTACGTGGCTCGAACTGAAGGAACATGCGGCAAAGAAAAAGACATCATAGTCATATTCAAATATGAAAAGAAAGATGAAGTGATAAAGAAGATTCTGCAGAAGGCGCATCTGAAAAAATCGATTGCCAACGTTATTTTCGAATTGACATTTAAAGAATTTTCTTTTCGGCTTTATGGAAGTGGCAAAGCCATTTTCCGCAGTTTGAAAGACAAAGAAGAGTTAAACAGTATTTTGTCTGCACTTTTATCGTAGTGTCTTAAGTTGTGTTGACGAGCTTCCCTAGTTCCTCGTTTTGGCTTTATTCTTCAGAGAAGACTTTAGCCACTTTCTGCAGCTCCTTAGTCACAGTCATCAAGAATTTCACCCTCTTCTCAGCCTTAGATTTGTATAAAGTAATTATTGTCTTCAATTTCATCATGATTTCGCCACTGATCTCAATAAGAACTTCGTGGTTTTCCTGATCTGAGAGGTTCAGTATCTCCACTTCCCCATTCGTGTAAACCAAGACCAATTGTCCAGTGAAATACAAGTAAGCCCTGCTTATCCGCCCATCATAAGCCTCTGGAAGCGAACCGATAGAAATCTCCAATGTTTTACTGAAAGGCGTCATGATTTTGAATAGAAAATTGAAAAACTCTTTGACAAGATTCTCCTCTTCCTTTGCGAGCTCAGACATTTGCCCCACGTTTTCCTGCATCTCCTTCAAAAACCCCAAAGACTCCTCTTCAGTAATCTTCTTGTTCTCAACTGTCGGTGATGCGTCTATGATTGCCTTTGGTTCTGATTCAGCATTAGCTATTGGAGCCGCAACATGTTGCTCATTCTCACTCATACCAAGTCGCCTGCGAAACGTCGCAACTCTTCTAGTCCCTGCCTGGGTAATAATAAGCGTTAGTCTGTATAGAGAATTCACGTACAATGTTTGGATACGTCAGTTAAATCTTGTATAGCAAGACATAATATTTTTATCACCCGCCCAAACCTAATACGTCTAGGAAGAGACAATGAATCAGGAGCTAAAGACACGCGGGCTAGGATACGGAACAGACGCTATTAAAGGAACTGCCGATTACTCCACCAAAACAGAATCTGTCTCGCTGAAAAAAGGCAGCTCCAAAATAGTGGTTAACATAAGCAAAAAGCGCGAAATGTCACAGTCTCCTCATTATCACAAATATGACATCTCAAAATATGATCTTCATCCAGGATATGTTTTTCCCGAGTTTCTCCAAAGTCTGATCCCAACTGGAACCCCAGAATACGTAGATAGCGGTCAAAGATACGTGGAACGTATTATTCGTGCACTCTATTTTTTCAAACAATGTGCGTTGATAGGTCCTTCTGGAACTGGGAAGACTCACATAACCTATCTTGTTGCTGAGTTGACTGGCATCCCAGTGTGGGAAGTGAACTGTGGTCTGCAGACATCGTCTTATGATCTGATCGGTAGGTTCATCGGTCTTGGAAAAGAAAACTGGGTTGACGGGCAGGTTACCAGCTGGCTGAAATATGGTGGTCTTCTGTACCTCGACGAAGCCAACATGATGAAGCAAGACGTGGCAACAAGGTTGAACCCTGTGCTTGACACAAGAGGTCACTTGGTTCTAACAGAGAAGGACAACGAAATAGTCACACGCCATCCGTATGCAACTCTCATAATCAGCATGAACCCCTTCTCTGCCGAGTTCTCAGGAACAAAACCATTAAACGCTGCCTTCAGAAGGCGAATGAGCGTGTGGATCAATTTTGACTATGAAAGTGTAGGTGATAAGATCTCACAACAAGAAGTTACGTTACTCGTAAAAAGAACAGGCATTGACGAGGACATTGGATACAACATCATAAGAGTTGGAGCTGAGATGCGGCGACAATACAAGGCAGGCGACCTTCCATACGGTCCCTCAATAGGCGATCTTACTCACTGGGCAGTCTTGGTAAAAGACGGCTCTGATCCAATGTCTGCAGCTGAAGAGACAATCGTAGCGCTGACCAGTGACAGCGTTGAAGTGCAAGCAGATGTGCGAAGATTGATTGAGTCATTCTTCAAACGCTGAATGAACAAAGTATGCGGTGAATCAAATGGGTTTTCTAGAGTATGCTTGGTCAATATTCTTCGAAAAAGATCAAGTCAAGACGAAGTTGCTCATGTCTTCCAAGGTTCGATTTCCACAGCTGTCTCGCGACGAGATCGGCTTCGTAGTGGTCATTCCTGAACCGTCATTCAAAGAAGGCGAAGACGGTGAAAGAATGATCTCTTTGATGGGATACCGCTTTCCTGATGATACCATCGGTAAGAGAAGGCTTGTAAACCTCTATAGAGCAGCAGTCTTTCATGCTGGAGGACATGTTTTCTTCTCAAACTTTCAGGACTACGAAGAATGGCGAAAAGACAAAAACCCGCTCTTGGCAAAATACACAATCTCCATAGTTGAAGATGTGAGAGCTAATGGCTGCCTTTCTGCAAGATACAATGATAAACTAGCAGATTTGGCGCTTGCAAACACCTTGGCTCTGAAAAGGCTGCGCCGCATAGACAGATTGATGAACCCTGCAACGAGAGCGATGGCTGGACTCTTGATGCAAGTGCACACTGGCCAAATGGGCGCACGATTGAGGAATGAGCAAGAAACAGTCGCCAGGCTTGCTAACGTTCTCAGCCAATACAAACAGAAAGAGTCACAGTCGACTACTGTCGGACAGAAAGGCTCAAAAGAAGAGAAGTTGGAAATCGCCGACAGCATATATTACGAAATAGAAGACATCGGACCAATCACAGAGGCACCATTTCTTCCCCACACAGAAGAACTAGGATCATGCTCAATATTCTCCACTTCACACATCGTGAACTCGGATATTGTACATGAAGAAGACTTCAAAAAGTGTTTAGAATTTCTAGGCGGAAAACTCTCCGACAACGAAGAGAAGACACATCAAAAGATGGCGGAAGCTGAATCCAGTCAAGTATTCGACTCTTGGCAACATCAAAAAGAAAAAGAAGAACATCTAATCACAAAATACGAACAATTCCTGCCCCTCACACAATTCAAATCCATCGAAATCCCAGAACAAGACTACACAGAATTCCTGCGAGTTAAATCCAGATCCAAGAGTGAAGGACACAGACTCATTGAGAGCCTTCTCGTGGCCAGAGACGCAGTGGACGAGGACCCAGCGAAAATGTATGGTGTGCTGGATCTGCAGGAAGTGATACAAGTCATTGCTAGTAAAAGTCCGAGAATGGATGTCTTCATGCTGGATGAAAACTTAAGCAAGAGCTATTCTTGGGTGATTTTGCTTGATGCCAGCAGAAGCATGAAACACATAAAGGATTTTGCTTTAGAAATTCTGTTGACTTTAGCCGAAGTTGCGAATGAAATACTCATTGATCCAACTTCTTGGGGGATATACGCTTTTAACGACCGATTTTTCGTCGTTAAAGACTTGAATGAACGATACAACACTCGAGTTGCAGGCAGGCTTGGCGGAATAAAGTTCGAAGACTCAACGTACATGCCTGATGCGTTAACTTTGGCTTGTCAACTTCTGAAGACAAGACCTGAAAACATGAGGTTGGTCACGATAATCTCTGATGGATGGCCTCTTGGCTATTCAGATGTTGACAATGCATTGTCGCAAGTTCTCAGCACTATGGCAGGGAGAAACATCACTGTTATAGGAATTGGCGCAAACAGTCGTCGGGCAGAAACTTTGTTCAAATCGCACTGTACCGTTTATGACTTGCGAGACTTGAGTAAGAAGTTTTCGAATCTGTATTTTGAGGCAAGCAGAATTGCGGCTGAGACGTAAAAACAGACAGGAATTGAATTTGACGATTGGTTTGTCCGACATGCAATTCTGGCATGTTATTGCTGAATTTGCTCTGCAATTGAGAAATCTGCTGCAAACTCGAATTTCTCGCCTGCGATGCCTCTCTTCTGCTTGAAGAATATTCTTTCAGGCACTCCATCATGTATATATGTCACGTAAAGCAAATCCTTTCCTAACCCGTATCTTTCTAAGTCAACTATCGAATTTTTTGCTTTCTCAAGTTTGCCTATTTTGGTTTTTAATTCTTCAATTGCTTCGAAAAGTATTTCTGCTTCTCCTAGTTCATCGGATGCAAGCATGACTTCTTTAAACTGAACCCATTCAATCGACGTAGCTGTCTCGTTATCCCGCTTTTTTCCCTCTCTTTTACCGCCTGTTTTCATTACTTTTTGCAGCTCTGCAGTTTTCTTTGTCCACTCAGGACTTTTTGTGGATTCTGGGTTTCTCAAGAGAGTTCCAAGCCATTGGCTATAGTCCTCAAGCAACGACTTGCACTGACCTGTCTCTGCTTCGATGTTTTCTCGAAGCTCTTTAAGCGAGTAAAACGTTCGGATTTCAGTCAAGAACCCGTTCATGATCTAGCCACCTAGGGTGTACCTTTTGCTTCGTTTTTGGGCGTTTCTACAGTAACCAGTGCGGTTTGTTTTTCCACCGAGTCTTGGTTTTCTCTGTCACCTGTTATTGCTCTAGCAGCGTTTTTAAGTTCCTTCTTTATTCCTTGGAAGAAGTTGACTCTTGTGCTCAGTCTCTTCCTATATCTTGTTATTGAATTTGCCAGTGCAGGTATTACAATCCACAGGACGGCCATTACAGTTTCAGGAGGATATTCTGCAAGATAAGCCGAGTTTGCTTCTCCACTCTCGCTAGTAAGTATTAGGTTTCCTTCTTGGTTAAGAACTACCTTCTTGATTTTCCCTTGAATTGGCAAGTCTTGGCGTGGAATGCTGAGTGAAATGTTCAGCTTCTTCAAGATTCCCTTCAGAGAACTACAAAGTTCACTGATGAGCTTACCTTCCTCTGCCAAAAAGTTGTTCAGCTGCAAGGTTTCCTCATTCATGTTTTTCAAGATTTCTTTCAGTTTCTGTTCACTTTCCAGTACAGATTTCTCTTCTTCACCTGATAGTTCACCGTTTTCTTCAGTGATCAAAACGGGTTGTAGAAGACCTTGTTCAATGTGAACTTCGCCCTCTTTCGGCGCTGACTCTGCTTTTTCATTTGAGTTAATTCTTGTTTCTTCCATGACTGATTTCCTCAGAGTCTTTGATAACCTTGTGTTTGCTGAGTAGTTGACTGTTGAGAATAATAGAGTTAGTATGTTGCGAAATGTTACGCACTGATAGCCTTTCTGTCATTCGCATTTTCTGCAACGTTTGACAATCATAATTGCTAAGCTGAGATATATGATTGCGCCGAACATTTGGCGTACGAATTCTGGAGCATACCAGAACCAGCTTGTGCCGCCGCTGAAATGCAGTCCTGCAATGAACCATGCAAAGACAAGATCGACGCCGACCTCAACTGGAGTTGCAATTCGGTTTGGAAGCCTGATCATGTTTGAGTCTAGGCTCAAAATCACGTAAATCGGCAGGTTGACTGACAGCACAAACAGTGTTAAGCCCAAAGGAACACCAGCGTTTTCCATGAAAGTTCTTGCGAGCAGATTTGCTTCTTCATTTGGAGCGCGACAGAAGATGAGAGTTGAAAAATAGTCAAATGAGATAAAAGAGAACACCAATGCTATTCTCTTCAGCCAATGATTGTTTTTAGGTAGAAAAAGTAGTCTCAGATTTACATGTGAAACTGTCTTTTTCAGCATTCTCCCTTCCCCTCTGCCACTTTGTTGTGACTTAGTATCAGTTATTGCTCTGTTTGTTGCGGCTTAAAAACTTTGAATTCTGGATTTTCGATTCATATTGTAAGTTCAGAAGTATAAAATACGACAAAAGGCAGAGTCGAGTTCCGTCTCGGAGTTCGAATAAGGAGTAAGGCTACAAGGGATAAAAAATGGAGTTAACAGTCGAAAAACCTGAAAGCATAATGAAGCTTTACGACGAAAATAGCGGTTTATGGAGATTTGTAAGAGTTGACAAAGGTCCATCCAAGTCTTTGGAAACTGTTGAAAAAGCCCTTTGCAGACTTGGATTGTCAAAGAATGAGATAAGAGTCTACATTTTCCTCGCAAGGACAGGTGAGCATAAAGCAAGCGAAATCTCTGAGTCTCTGTCGCTTCACAGAACGGAAACATATAGAATTCTGCGTGATCTAGAGAAGAAGGGATTGATATCTTCTGTCTTCGAGAAACCTCTCAAGTTCATTGCTACATCCTTCGAAAAAACGTTGGGAATTCTCATCGAAACAAAGAAGATGAAGATTGATCTTCTGGAAAAGAGAAAAGATGACTTGATTGATATATGGCTTGCTCTTCCGAAAACAGAAGTGGAGCAGGAAAGAAAGGAAGTGTTCCAGATATTGGAAGGTGAAGAGCAAATAAGCTTGAAGGCTGACGAAATACTGAACATCGCTGAAAGAGAGGTTCTTGTTTTTGCGTCTGAACAGGACATTGCGAACTTTTACCATTCAAGTCTTCTGGATAAGCTTGAAAGAATATCTAAGAAAAACATCGAAGTTCAGTTGCTGACCAACTATTCCCCGAAAAGCTGCTTTTTCATCGAGAAAATCAAGTTGAGGAAGGCGAAGTATTCGCTTTCTGACGTTGATGCGTTGCCCACTTTCATAATCACTGATGATCAGCAGCTACTTTTGCTGGTTAGAAAGAGCAACGGAAAAAAGAGAGTGGCCGCTTTATGGACAAACTATGATGCCTTTGTCAAGGCGCTAAAGACGCTTTTCGTTGAACTGTGGAAGAAAGACGCTTAATCTGTCCTATCTGCCTTTTCCTTTCAGTTCATGCAATATGGTTCTAGGCAAAGTCCGCGCCTCTCTATCAATTGCCATTAGTAAAACAAGGTAAATCAGTCCGCCAAAGCCTGTCGCGGCCAGAATCAAAGATATTCTCGTCGGATGAGGAATAATGAAAAGAACAGTCGCCATGACTGCTGTGGCAAAAACATACTTGGCTATGTTTCTCCACGGGATTTCTATTTTGATCATTTTGCGGACAATAGCAAATAAAACAACCAACATCGCAAAGCGTCCCACAGCGTTTATTATGCTCACGCAAAGCGACGCTTCCACGGGCATATTCTGAACGTAAAATGTCAAGATATAGAATGCTGTGGGGATAGTGATTAGAGAGTGAAGATAGGGCAGGGAAAATGCGATAAAGAGTCGGCTTTTGGCTAACTGTCTAAAAGATATTTTTGCCTTTTCGTCTACTGTTTCAACTCCTAGAAGCACAGAAGAGAAAAACCCAGACAATGCTGCGATAAAAGCATCAATAGCCAAGGCAATTAGGACTGACCAAGCCCCAGCGTAGTCAGGTTTCAAGAGAACTATGTAGGAGTCAGACAGCACTATTGCGCCAACAGTCATTGGTATGGCAAACATCAACACCATTTTCAGGGAAACAGTTATGTCTTCACTCTTTCTTTCCGCCAAGAGCTTTGGATACAACGCATAAGCCAAGAACGTAGCGTGGTTGATTACACCTGTAACCTGCGCTGCCGCCCCATATGTGGCCCGAGCCTCTTTTCCACCATATTGGAAAAGCATTATGAATATGAATGATGCTATCTGATTGCCTACTACATTATAGATGTTTGCTACAGAGCCCTTGAACCATTCTTTCACGTATTCCCATCTGATTCTCTGCCTAAACTCATCAGCAACTAGCTTAACGTAGTAGGCGATTTGAACAACAAAGGCGAGTATCGTTGCGAGCACCGCGCCCAAGATAGGCTGCTGCAACTCGATAATGAAGACATATCCAACGATGATCTTGAAGAACTGCTGCACAAGAAGACCGTATCCAATCGCTTGTGGCATCCTTGCTTGTAAAGAGGATTCCAACGCACTGACCGAATAAAGCTCCATTATCTGTAACGCCACTAAGAAATACGAAACAAGGTATGTCTGGCTGATGTCCAATGCTGAGGCAATAAGAGGCACAGCTGGCAAGTAGATGGCTGCGGCTAATGCTGAGATCAGGAAGTTTGCAATGATTCCTGTTTTCAATGCTCCTTCTTTGTTTCTTGATATGAACCGCATTGCCCAGAAGGGGAGAATCCCTGCGAGTAATGTGAAGTATGTTGCTATGTCGTTGATGTTAAACCATATGCCATATTCAGCGTCTGATGTCGTTCGGGCCACTATAAACTGAAAAATCAGCCCTGTCCCTACGCTGATAATCTTGGCTAAGAAAATCACGAAGCCTGAATACTGCAATCGGATCTCGTTCCTAGCCAAACGTCCACCCTTTTGCGGCTATTGAATGCAATAATGTTCTTTGAACAGTTAATTTGTGTTGCCATAAATTTCAGATAGTTGAGGCAAGCTCCAAACATATTTTTAAATAGTCTCCTCGTTTGTTTAGTCTGTGACGGAACATTAAGACTAGCCATGAGGTTCACGGTTGCCAAAAAAAGTTCTGATATTAGCTGGTGGCGGCGGGCACACTGGATACGGTTATGCGTTAGCTCAGAGGCTCTACGGAAGTGCTTCCCTGCATTTTCTAGTTCCAAAAGGAGACGAGTTGAGCCAGCGCAGATTGTGCAAGTTTGGCATTGTTGAAGAGCTTCTGAAATCCCGCGAAACTAAGACACCGCTCAAGGAGTTTATTCCAAACTTTGTCAAGTCTCTCTTGGACTCTTCCGGCAAGGTTTCAAGAAAATACGATGTCGTCGTCAGCACAGGCAGCAACTTTTGCCTTCCGCCTGCAATGTTCGCTTGGCTCAAGGGCATTCCCCTGATCAACATTGAAAGCTCAGTTCGATTCACAAAAGCTTCCAAGAGCACTTTTCTTCTGCAGCCGTTTTCAAAGCTTACAGTGCTACATTGGGAAGAACAGCGAAAACTGCTAAAAAGAGGAGTTGTTGTTGGGCCTTTGCTTCCTAAGCCACAAGTTGAACCTCGAAAAGGCAGATATATCCTTGTGACAGGCGGAACATACGGACATAGGGCGTTGTTTGACGCCGTCTCTGAAAGCAGTCTAGCAGAAGTGGTTTTGCAAACTGGAAAAGTCAGCCCTGACAAGTATATGCGAAGACATCCAGAATGGAAAGTGATACAATATGCCACAAAGTTCCATGAGCTTGTAGCAGGCGCAGAAGTCGTTGTAACCCACTTCGGCTCAACAATCTTGGAAGCTTTAGTTTACAGAAAACCTATCGTTGTTGTTCCAAACCCAGAATGGACCAGAACCGCAGGAGTTGAAGACGCAAAGTATTTGGCGAAGAAAGTCAACGCTGTGTTGGTTTCAGAAATAAGCCCGAATAAATTGTTAGCCGCAATTGAAGAAGCTCGAGGCAGAGAACTCCCAGTTTTTCCAGACGGCGCACAAAGGCTGGCTGACATCATCTTGAAATTAATGTAAAAGAAAAGCCGTAGCATATTAGATTCACCAGCGCTGTTGCCGAATTTGTCTTTCGCGTTCTTGTCGGCACTATGATGCTATCTGGTTTGGTAGGCGTACACTAAGTATTAAAATGAGCGCAATGTAAGTGAAAACAGCGGAAAGAGGCTGGCGTGATTGAGCAAGAGAATGCGTGTCAGCGTCATAATGCCGATTCATAACGAAGAAAAATATTTGCCGCGTTCACTGAAATCTCTGAAAAGCGTTGAAGATCAAATATTCGAGTTTATCTTTGTCTTGGATAGATGCACTGACAACTCTGAAAACCTAGTCAGGCAATGGTTCCCCTCTTCAAAAATCATAAAAAAAGACGTTTGCAGATGGGGGAGTCCCATAGCTGAGAACTTTCAAATTGGTTTTGCAGCGTCAAAGGGTGACATCATATGTGTTCACGACGCAGACGTGACAACACCTAGTGATTTGCTTTCGCTGCTGGAAGAACTGACAGATGATGTGGCGTCTGTTAGTCCGACATTGTTTACCTGCAAGGAAGAATCCTTTCTTAATCTCATGTATTACTACTGGGAGAAAACTCGCAAGTTCGCTCCGCTTGGTGAGCAGCCTATGGGGGCGTTGCGTTTAGTCAGAAGAGACTGCTTGGAAAAAGTCGGCGGATTTAAGGACGTGCCTGCACAGGACACGCAGTTGGATATTGACTTTAGAAAGGCTGGTTATCAGTCAAAAATCGCCAAAAATGTTGTTCACTATCACTTGAGGAAATTTTCGTTCAGAAAAGCTGTGAGAAGCCAGATAAAAGATGGCAGAATGCGCCGGCAGATGGGCATGCCATTTTGGAGAGTATTAGGTCATGTTGTCCTTCGTTTGAGACCGTTTGTATTGTGCGGGTACTTGTTCACGAAACAGCCAGCAAGTAACGCCGCTGTCAAGTCTTGAAACAGGTTTACTTGATATTGGATGCTTGAAGCAGACGCATATTGACCATGTGAGTTTGTTTTTTGCTCCTTTCCTTGGGCAATACTGGCTCCTCTTCTTTCTAGCTAGCCCAAGATTACTTGACTCGTCTGTAAAATGTGTAGCCGTTGGTTTCAAGTGTCTTCTCAAATCTCTTTGTGAATGGTTTAATGAGATCTTGTTCTTTTGGACCTATCAGCATATGAGTGATGTTATACTTCTCTATGAGCTGATCTGGAGCGTTTTTGATCATTTCAGGCAATGTTTCAAGTTCGAAGCTTAATCCTTCAATGTTGCCTCCTCCTCCTATCAGGATTTTGCCATTCAAGTGTCGAGCCGAAACATAGGTAATTGAAGAAGGCATAACCAGAGTCACAGCGTCGTCAGGGACAACGATTTTGGTGAAGTCTGGCAAAACAGGCTTTCTGAAGAAGTTCAGAATGCTTCTGCCGATAACGGGCACTGATATGAACAATGCTGGAACAATCAGCAGCGGATTCATGAGTGTGTACGTCAGTTGAATGGAAAGAACAGCGGTGGGCGCTGCTGAATACAGAAAATACCTGTAGCCGTCGCCCCACAGCCAAACGCAATAAATGACAAGGACTGTTATTGACCAGACCAGAATAGGTAAGGTTTCGCCAAGGAAGGTTTGAGGGCAGAGCAGCAAACCTGCTATTGGAACATAGAAGAATGGCTGGAACTTGACAAGTCGCTTGGGAGAGTCTGGTCTTTTTCTTCCTTTATCCCAGCTACCATGCCTTAAATAGAAGTTGATGCCGAGAGCGTGGTCTTTCAAGGTTGCCATGTATCTTCCTCTCGTAAGCAACAATGCCAGTGTGAAGCCGAATAATAGTGTCAGAGGGAAAAAGATGTTCATCGAGATGAGAAACGGCGACATTATCAGGCAAGTAAGAAGCAGTATCTGAGTTGCCATTTTGTGGCTCAGAAGCGTTAAAGCTACAGTCACTGCCGCAATCGCTATCTCCAGCATTCCTCTCTGTGGCAACAACACAATTGACAGACAGCACCAAAGAGCGCCAAGCGATCGAGGGGATTCAGAAACGCTTTCCACGTATGCTATCGGAGTGAAAGAGTAAAGCACTGCCGCAGCCAATGCATATGCTTCAGGCATGTATTGAAGCGCCAAAGCATACGTCAATAATGCTATACCGTAGTCAGAAACTACTCCCAGCATAAACAGCATTTTCGGTCTTAAACGTTCTGGAGCGAGTGAAAGCAGGAAATGCAGCAAGGACGGGTAAGTGTAACTATCGCCCAAGACGAATTTACCGAGAACTTTCGGAGGACGACCCTTACTAAATCTCGACGCGGCCAACAGATGGAAATTTGCATCGATTCCTCTTGGAACACGTCGTAACAAGGGAAGTCTCGATGAAAAGTAGATAGCAGTTATTATGAGAACGGTTTCGAGTTGCATTAGGCTCCCAGCAGCGTGGTGATTTTGGCTTTCAGAGATTTCACAGAGTGGTTTTCAATAACCCACTCCCGCGATCTTTCACCCATTCGTTTTCTTAATGCTGCGTCGTTTGCGAGAAGCAATATTGCTCTACTTATTTCAGGCGAGTTTTTCACCAACACAACGATTCCCCTGTTGTCTGCAAGCAGTTTCTCGTGGCTTTTGGGAGAGTTGCTGGCAACCACGGCACACTTGGTTGCCATGGCTTCTAAAACGGCTAAGGAAACGTTGCTTCCAGTTACTCCAGCATACACGAAGATGTCGCTGATTTGAAGCAAGTCTCGGACTCTTCTAGGTGTAGCTTCACCCATCAGTCGGATTTTTCTTTCAAGGTTATTTTCGCGGATGAAGTGAGAGGCAAAATTCTGCATTATTCCTGAGCCAACTACCAAGCAGACGACTTCGTCTTTTTCGTCGACTACTTGTTTTAGGGCAGGCATGAGATACTCGATTCCTTTCTCTTGGCTGAGCCTGCATGTTGCATTGACAACGATGCTATCTTGGCTGATGCCTAACTCTTGTTTTCGGGCTGTTTTTCCCTCTTCTAGTGGAGCGTAGAAGTTTTCGTCGACGCTGTATTGTATTATTCCTATTTTTGAGCTAGGTATCTGCATTCGATGATAGATTTCAGCAAGTTCGTACCCTAGAACAGCGAATTTGTCAGCGATTTTTGCGGTGATGCTTATGGCGACTGAGGCACTTTTCCTCAGCAACCAAGTGTGCAGGCTGTAAAGCATTCTTTTGGCAGGATTTTCCACTGCCTTCTGAAAGTCCCAGTACGCATCTGACAAGTAGTTGGTAGTAGCCCCGTAATCCATGATGACGACCTTCGTGTTTGTGAGTTTGCCTACAATAGAAGAGTAAAGGCCTGTAAAGACGCCGTCTTGAGCCAATATGGCGTCGAAACGGTAATGTTTATTCAGCTTGAGAAGGCTTGTTGTTCCCCACAGCACGTACAGTAGGTTTAGAGGAAAGAGCGCTGGGTTGCACGGCGCATAATGCCGCCTTACTTTTTGCAGACGATGAATTCTGTATTGCCCAGAATAGCCAGAGGGTGGAATGGTGAGGAAGTGAACTTCATAATCCTTGTGAAAGGCTCTCCAGACTTCGCTGACAATGGCTCGTGCGCCGCCAGAAATGGGAAAGAAATCAATTGTAATACATAGCCTCTTCATTTCTGTTTTGCCTCTAGAAACTTGGCAAGTTTGAGAAAACCTTCTTTCAAGTCTGTTTTGGGCTTGTAGCCATATCGCTGGATGAATGGATGTGGGTTTGCATAGAACTTGTTGTATTCTACTGTTTCCCCTTTTTGAACTATCTTCGGCTGAGATATGCTGAAAATTTCTGCTGCTTTGAGTATCAACTCTCTTATGGTCATGGGATTTCCGCCGCAGAAGTCTATGACGGTGTCGTTCAATGGAGCACGTGCCATTCGGAGTATGCCTTCAACGGCGTCATCCACGTACATCGCGTCGATCAGATTTAGACCGTTGCCTCTCACTGGAAAATCTCTTCTATGCTCAATATAGAACTGTCTGACAAGTTTGCTGTAGATCTTTCGATCGGGCTCGTAGGGTCCATAGGCGCCGAAAAACCTGACAATCAAATACTCTGAGATCGTTCCCGTTCTCCTGAAATGCTTCACATAAGCCTCTG
>Ga0172363_10000320_pt1 | contig 35036 bp, 35 predicted proteins | sample LakKivs2_kivu2a2_FD_114541 | JGI IMG/M metagenome (GOLD analysis project Ga0172363, IMG submission 114541) | Sediment microbial communities from Lake Kivu, Rwanda - Sediment s2_kivu2a2 | ecosystem: Environmental > Aquatic > Freshwater > Lake > Sediment | place: Rwanda: Western Province, Lake... | reverse complement strand
CCTGCAGATTGCTGCCATAAAATTGTTTATGCTTCATGAGGGTACTTGACTGCTCCAACTGATTTTAAATTGGTTTCGGGGGTTAATTCAGAATAGGATAAAATTGCTAAGTTAGGTAAAACGGGTTCGATGAAATTTCGAACTACCCGGCGTATTTGGGGTGAAGTAAGTAAAACCGGTGGGGTGCCCTGAGATACCATTTTCTCTACCTTATCCTGGATAGATTCTAACAGCTCGTTGACCTGACCTGGCGAGAATCCTAAATTTTTAGAACGACCGTTGCCATTTTTAACGGTCTCCATAATCTTATCTTCAACCCGTGGTTCCAAGGTAGTAATGTTGATTATGTTGTTTTCCTGTTTAAAGTAGTCGGTAATGGTTTCTGCCAGTGACGCCCGCACATATTCTGTCAGAACATCGGCATCTTTGGAAAAGGCGGCATAGTCGGCAATCGTTTCCAGGATTAGAGCCAGATTCCGGATGGGGATTTTTTCGCGTAGCAGATTCTTCAGAACCTTGTTAATGGTGCCCAACGAAACGACCTCCGGGACAAGACTTTCGACGATGGCTGGGCGGGTCTCCTTGAGATGATCTAACATCCGTTTGGTTTCTTGGCGGTCAATCAGCTTATGGGCGTTGGCTTTTAAGGTTTCCATCAGGTGAGTGGCGATGATTGCCGGAGGTTCTACGACCGTATAACCGGCAACCTCAGCCTTCTCTTTTTCTTTTTTGGAAATCCAGATTGCCGGCAGGTTGAAAGTGGGTTCGGTGGTTGGAGTGCCGCTGAGTTTGACCCGATCATCCGGATTAATGACCAGATATTGCTCGCTTTGCACGTTGCCGTGAGCGGCAATGATGCCGTAGATTTTAAAGATGTACTCATTGGAATTTAGCTGGATATTATCCCGGATGCGGATCGGCGGGACGACGATGCCTAACTCAATTGCCAGACTCTTGCGGATGGTAGTGATCCGGTCGAGCAGATTACCGTTATGACTGGAGTCAACCAGCGGGATCAGACCATAACCGATTTCGATTTCGAAAGGATCGGGATGGAGATAATTCTCGATTTTTTCTTCAATCTTGGTTTCCTGATCTTTTTGAGCCTCTGCCTGCGATTTACCGGCTATAATTTTCTGGTTTTTTTGAGAAGTATAACCGATAAACCAGATGATTCCAGCCATGAGGATGAAAGGGAAGAAGGGCAATCCGGGAATAATGCTTAACAGTCCCAGAACGCCTGCCGTAACGAACATCGCTTTTGGTTGACTGACAACTTGACTGGCGATTTCCAGACCGAAGCTGGAGCCTGAGGCGGCGCGCGAAATGATTATTCCGGAGGCGGTTGAAATTACGAGCGCCGGAATCTGAGCCACGAGTCCGTCACCAATGGTTAAAAGGGTATAAACAGAGGCAGCCTCGCCAATTGGCAGGTGGCGCTGTAAAACACCGATTGCCAATCCACCAATGATGTTGACCGAGGTAATCAGCAAGCCGGCAATTGCATCGCCACGGACGAATTTGGAAGCTCCATCCATTGCTCCGTAAAAATCGGCTTCCCGGGCAATATTGTCGCGCCGCTGACGGGCTTCGGTGTCGTCAATTAAGCCGGCATTTAAATCGGCGTCAATCGCCATCTGTTTACCCGGCATGGCATCCAGAGTGAAGCGCGCCGAAACCTCCGCGATGCGTGTGGCACCCTTGGTAATGACCACAAAATTGATGATAATCAGGATCAGGAAAATGACTGCCCCAACGATATAATTTCCCTGCACCACAAAACCGCCGAAGCTGGCAATCAGTTCGCCGGCATAACCCCGGCTGAGGATCAGACGGGTAGTAGCGACATTTAGCGACAGGCGAAACAGGGTGATAATCAACAACAGACCCGGAAATACCGAAAATTCCAGCGGTCGGCTGATATATAATGAAACAAACAAGATTACCAATGCGCCGGTGATATTCATAACCAACAGCACATCCATCAAGAAGGTGGGCAGAGGCAGGATCATCACACTGAGGATTAAGATGACCATGATAGCCAGCAGAATATTACTGGACTGCATGAGATTCATACTTCTCTTCAATGTGACTGTTTCAGCCATGAATTGTCATCCGCTTAAGCTACCGGTTGTTTCATTTTAAAAACCTGAGCCAGAATTTCTGCGACGGCATGATACAAAGCTTCCGGAATTTCCTGACCGACCTCCATGGTATCGTAAAGGCTTCGGGCTAAGGGTTTGTTTTCAATGATGGGGACAGCGTTCTGCCGGGCGATCTCCCTGATTCGTTCGGCAATCTTACGGATTCCTTTGGCGATGACTACCGGAGCGCCGTACTTATCCTGCATCGAATAGCGCAGGGCAACGGCGATCAGGGTTGGATTTGTGACGACGACGGTGGCTTTGGGCACCGCAGCCATCATCCGCCGGCGCGCTATCTGCCGCTGAACCGAGCGAATCCGCCCCTTTAACTCGGGATTTTCATACTGTTTGGTCTCATCTTTAACTTCCTGCTTGGTCATGCGTAAATTCTTTTCATAACTCCATTTCTGATACAGATAATCAGCGGCTGCCAGGACAATCAGCAGGACTCCGATTTTAAGATAAATCTCGAGCATTATCCGACCCATGAAGCCGATAATCTCACCCATCTCCATGCCGGACAGGAGCCAGAAATCCTGTAGATTTTTTTTAATAATGGCATATCCGATCCAGCCTACCAGAGCCATTTTCAAGATTCCCTTAGTTAGTTCGACGAGTGAACGAGATGAGAATAGTTTTTTTATGCCCTTGAGGGGATTGATCTTGTTCAGGCGCGGAGTAAGTGATTTGGCTGATATCACTATCCCGGATTGCACAAAATTAATTCCTAATCCGGCTGCCATAACCAGGAGCAATAACGGTGCTAAGATCGGGATTGAAAGTTTGAGCATTCCCATCACCTGGCGGGGCAGGCTCAAGGGAGTTATTGAAATTTTGGTTAAATTTTGATAGACATAATGGAATATCCCGGCAATTTTGACCAGCATGGCTCCGGAAATAAACTGGAGCGCCATTACCCCGGCAAATAGGACCGCCACGGAATTCAGGTCCATACTGCGGGCGACGCTGCCTTCTTCCCGCGCCCGCCGGCGCTTGTGCTCGGTTGCTTTTTCGGTTTTATCTTCAGCTGAATATTCGGCCATTGTCAAATTCCATGGAACATGCTGATCATGGTTTTGAGATAGTCGCTTAAATTGTAATAAAAAACCCCAAACAATAGCTGGAAAATGCTTAGTGATGAAATAATGGCAAATATCCCAACCCCGATTTTTAAGGGCAGGGCAACAATGAAAATATTAATCTGCGGCATAACTCTGGCAACTAACGCCAGGGCGGTATCCACGACCAGTAAGAGCACCAGAACGGGAGCCGCCAACTTGACTGCGGTTACGAATATCTGGGAGCCACCCTGGATCAGCTGCCGACCGATCGCCGGATTGAATTGCCCTTCAGTCAAAGGAATTAAGCGAAACTGACCGGTCAGGACCTGGATCAAAAAATGATGACCGCCAATGGCGAAAAAATAGATCAGACTGAGAAGAAACCAGAACTGACCGATAATCGGAGCATCCTCCTGACTGGTTGGGTCAATTACGGTGGCAATGGCTAACCCCATTTGATACCCTACAAAATTACCCGCCATATTTAGCCCCTCGAAAATCAAACGGGCTCCAAAACCGATGATCAGACCGATTAACACCTCCCGGCAGACCAGTAGAATCATCGTCAGCGTCGAGGTGGGCGCTAAGTTTATCTCAACTATCAACGGCAGGACAAATATCGTCAGCGAAAAAGCCAGGACCAGCCGAATCCGCCCGGCAACGTTAATATAGCCAAAAATCGGCATGACCATGATCATGGCGGCAATGCGAACGAATGCCAGCAGAAAAACCGGGACTTTTAAGGCAAATTGGTCAATTATTTCAAACATTGTTAACGGTTCAGCAAAGTAATCTGATTAAAAATTTCATGGGTATATGTCAAAAGTACATCCAGAAACCAGGGCATAAAGAGCAAAATCACAAAAGCCACGATTGCCATCTTGGGAATAAATGTCAGGGTCATCTCGTGAATCTGGGTAATTGCCTGAAAAATGGCAACCAGCATACCGACAATCAGTCCGCTTCCTAAAATAGGTAATAGGATATAAACAGCCGTCCAGAGCGTCTTGCGACCGAGAAAAAGAACATAATCCGGGGTAATCATTATAAGAATCCTTTCACTAATGATTCGACAATCAAATACCAGCCGTCAACCAGAACGAAAAGCAGGAGTTTGAAAGGCATGGAAATCATTACCGGGGGCAGCATCATCATGCCCATTGAAAGTAAAATGCTGGCGATAATCAGGTCAATCAGGAGCATCGGCAGGTAGATTAGAAAGCCGATTTGAAAGGCGATTTTAATTTCGCTGATAATAAAAGCAGGAATGATGGTTGACAATTTCAGTTCGTCGGGAGTTTGCGGCTTTGTAGCACCGCTGATATTGACAAAAAGTTCTAACTCTTTTTCACCGACATGCTTCAGCATAAAGGTCTTAATCGGTTTGACGGTTTCTTGAACGGCAACCTGCTGGGATATTGCCGCATTGAGATAAGGCTGAATGGCATTGGTATTAATCTCATCGAAGACCGGGCGCATGATAAAGAAGGTCAGAAAGAGCGCTAAGCTGACCAGGATCTGATTGGATGGAACTGTTTGAGTTGACAGCGCCGATCGTAAGAAATGGAAGACAATTGTAATCCGGGAAAAGGAGGTCACCATGATCAGAATAGACGGTGCCAGCGCTAAGATCGTCAAAAGGATCACGATTTGAATTGATTGAGCGACCTCCTGGGGGGTATTGGCTTCTTCGACCGAGACGGAAATTTTGGGGAGCGGCGTCTGAGCTGAGGCGCTGTTGGGTATCAATAACATAATTGTAATTAGGACAAATAGTACCGTAGGCAGTATTTTCATGGAGAGGGAACGGTCCTTTGCTCATTTTCGTTGTCGCTTTTTTTGAATTGCCGGATTACCCGATTGAAAGGGTGATGGGGTCCGGTATCGTCTTCTTCGGTAATTAGTTCCTCATCCTTAAGCTCGGTCAGGAGTTGAATTGAATTATCGGTAACACCGAGGAGCAGATGACGTTGACCGGTCTTGATTACCGCTAAATATTGCTTTGGACTCAAATATTTCCGACCGACTAATTTCAATTGGAATCGAAAGGGTAAATCGTTCTTGAGCCGTCTGCGGTACACCTTGGCTCCAACGACGATAAAAACAATTATCGCTCCGGTAACCACGACCGTCCGGATCAAATAACTGCCTAAAGCCGGTTTCGGATAGCTCTTCTGGATTTGTTCAGATTCAACCTCCGGCTCAGGTGCTGGTTTACTTTTCTGATCGTCCGGCTTGGTATAGACCAATATCATTCCGATAATGGCAATCAGGATAAAAATGAAGGCGACTCCGAGCGAGCCCCGTTTCTGATCGGTTGGGGGGAATATTCTGTTCATTTCTTGATACTCTTGATTCTTTCTTTCTGGTCAAGTAATTGGGTAATTCGAATCCCAAAATGATCGTCAACAACGACGACTTCACCTTCGGCGAATTTTCGCCCATTGACAAAGATCCCCAGCGGTTCACCGGCAGCCTTATCTAATTCGATAACCGAGCCTTTGCCTAATTTCAAGATGTCCTTGATCAGCATGTACTTTCGTCCCAATTCGACATAGATTTCCAGTTCGACACCCATTAACATTTCCAGTGACTGAGGGTGCGAGCCGGTTTGCTCGCCGGCTGTAAATGATTCAAACTCTACCGGGTGAACACTCATTCGGTCTGACGGGAGTGGCGCTGTCGCCAGTTCGGCTTTCCATAAGGCACAGCCACAGGATATGCCGGCACCGTCGCTGGTCAGGGTATAATGGACAATTAGTCCACTGTCGGGCAGGTCGTTTAGCGTAATGCCGGCGGGTAGGCTGGTCGGAGAGAAAGCCACCTTGCCAAGCGCTAAATCTTTGTGAACATTCCGAACCTGCTCGACCAGCTGCTCGAAGGTCAGCTTGAACTGCTCCAACGTCTCGGTTGAAAGGTTCTCCTCGATCTCGGCGCCACTTATCCAGCCGCAACAGGTAGTGATAAAATTTGAGTCGAAAGCCAGGCTGCATTGATACTGCGATTCCTCACCCGCAGAAAAATGCAGATATAACGGGACCGATTCACCATCTTGATAAAAGGATTGCATGCTTTGGTCTTTATCGGCAGTATAAGTAATATCTATTTCCCGGTTCAAGATATTATTTATTGCTTTGCTTAGAGTGGGCAGAAGATGGGAAAAGCCCTGTTTGAATCCAGTCATTAATGTTTCAGTTGGGGTCATGTTCATCTCCTTTTGCTATTGATTCGATGCGCACGGCATAATTTCTATTACGGTTACCAACGGTACCGTTGTAGGTGTATTTATTTTGAATGTAAATCGGGACACTTCGCGAAATTCGAGTATTCAGCGGAATTACATCTCCGATTTTTAGATTGATAATTTCATGCACTCGGAGCCAGTTGGAACCTAACAGGCTTTTCACACATACTTTTGTAGAGGACAGACTGTCGGTGACCGCATTGATTTCGTCGGTTGAGGTCTGCTTGGTTCCGAAAAGGATTCGATCCTGAACTTCCGGAGTGGAGATAATGCCGGAAACCCAGATGTAGGGATAGCAAAAATTCAACAGGGAACTGATCCCGCGAATTTTGACCTCCATCGAGACTACGATAACTGGTTCCGAAGCCGGCACAATCTGGACAAATTCGGGATTGCTTTCGAACCGAACGAAATCGCAATCGAACTCCTTGAGACTCTTCCAGTTTTTGGATATCTCGACTGCAATCCGGTTTACTACCCGTTTCATGATCTTGCGTTCAATGATCGAAATGGGGCGGTTAATTGGTTCAAAGGAGCCCTGACCGCCAAATAACCTCTCGACGATGAAGACGACCAATTGGGGACTCAAATCGAGGACGAACTGGGAGTGAGGATCACTGATCGTACCTACATAGGTAGCTGCCGGTGAAGAGATTGACATGACATATTCCGAGTACATGATTTGGTCAATTGTCATCAGGCTAATATCCACGATCATGCGCAGTTGAGCCGAAAGAAAAACTCCTAAATTGCGAACCATTCCTTCATGGATATTTTCCAGCAGCCGCATTTGCTCTTTAGAGATCAAATTAGGATGTTTGAAATCGTAAAGCGAAATCTTCTGCTGTTTAGATTCGCTCTCTTGATTGGCCTCTCCACCAGTGGGTAGGCTATTTAGTAAAGCATCAATTTCTTCCTGGGATAATACTTTTGCCATAAGATTACATTTCTGGTTACATTTATTGAACAACCAAGGTCGTGTAATAGAGACTGTCCAGCTTTCCGTCGGTAAGGCAGCCATTGATCAATTTAATTAGCTCTTTGCGGGAATTTTCCTGAAAATTCATGTTCAGAATATCTTCGGCGCTGAAATTCCGTAAATATTTTATCAGCATATCACGGATCTGGGGTTCGCGCTTCTTCAACTCATCAATTACCTCTTTATCTGTGGTCTCTAAGGCGTATTCCGCCACCAGGAAGCGTCGTCCGAGTGAGCCGTAGGTATTTACGGTCAGATCGGCAATCGGATAGATAATTCCGGGCTGGGCTTTGGGCTTTTTTTTGACTGGCTCTGTTGCCGTCGTCAGTTCTTTTTTAATCTGATAATTCTGATATCGGGGAAGCAGCACCTTCTGGGCGAAAAGGAAAGAGCCGCCGACCAGTAAAGCGACCAGGAAGGTAATCGCCAGGATTTTTAGAATGATTTGCAGACCTTTCGAGCTATGTTCTTTTGAGGTGGGCTGGTGGGCTCCTTCAGGCTGACCGGAATTCTTGCGGGTTTCTTGATTTTTGTCCGATTCCATCAGTAATTCATCCTATGTTGTTTTCATAGACAAAGGCGCAATTCTCAAAATTCATGCCACGGACTCGGAAATTTTTTCGACAGTTATGGTTCTCTTTAGCGACTGGATGAAGCGTCTAGTCTGATTCCGATCCACGCTAAAATTAGCCAGAACTCCGTCGTGAGAAAAAAAGCAGGCGAAAGTTTGAAAACATTGAACAGTTCGTGAGTTTCAATTAGTCCTGATTTCAGTATGATACAGGAGGGGAAATATTTTCCTGCTGCTTTCCTAAATTGCCGTTTGAAAAGGATTGTTATATGACGCTGAGATTCTGTAAACTGGATTATTTCCAGGTCACCAGAAATTCAACCCGCCGGTTTTTGCGTTGATTTTCCGGCGTCGTGTTAGGCACGATTGGTTGATATTCGGAGAATGCGGTAGCCGCCAGCAATTCCGGTGGAACTCCATCATAATCAATCAGGTATTTGACGACGCTGATTGCCCGGGCTGAAGATAATTCCCAGTTGGATGGGTATATGGGCGTTTTGATTGGAATGTTGTCGGTATGTCCGCTGACCAGTATCGTTCTGGCGTGTTTACGGATCGTCTTTCCGACGATATCTAACAGCGGATAAGCGCTTGGTTTTAATTCGGCATTGCCGACATCGAAGAGGACTTTATCACCGAGCTGAATCAACAAGCCGTTATCGGTGACCTGAATATTGATATCTTCCGCCATTTGCAGTTCTTTGGCTTTGCGCTGCAGCTCGGTCACGTTGTCAATAATCTCCTCGCGCTGCTGCATCTCCTGGTTTTCTAAATATAGTCCGATTTTATTGCGGGGAGAGGGATATTGTTGGAGAATTCCCAAGGCTCCTTTCAAAGAGTGAGCCGCCTGTTCGAATTTCGCCTTGTCCATATTCGAAAATGATAAAAGGAGAACGAAGAAAGTTAGCAACAGCGTCACCATATCCGAATAGGTAAGTGTCCAGAGTGGGGCTGAGGGTTCATTGTTCTCTTCGAATTCTTTTTTCTTTCTCATCCGGATTAGCCTTCTTTTTCGTCATTGGGACGCATTTTGGGCGGAATAAAATTCAACAGTTTTCGGCGAATATTGCGGGGATGCTCGCCCAGCTGAATAGACAACACGCCTTCGATGATTAGCTCCTTGGTTCCGATCTCCTGAGCGGAACGGTTTTTTAGTTTGCCGGCGATGGGCAGGAAGACTAAGTTAGCCAACAGTGAGCCATAGAAAGTGGTAATCAGCGCTACCGCCATCCCATCTCCGATAGAGGAGGGATTGTCGAGGTTTCTTAACATTGCGATCAGTCCGATTAAGGTTCCGATCATCCCAAAAGCCGGGGCATAGGAACCCAGTGACTGAAAGATCATCTGACCCCTTTTATGACGTTCTTTGATATAGGATAATTCGGTTTCCATGACCGCCTGGATGGTCTCCGGTTCGGTTCCATCCACCGCCATTTCCAGACCGGTTCGCATGAACTGATCATCTATTTTCTTTAACTCCCGGTCAATTGCTAAAATCCCATCCTTGCGGGTGACCTTAGCCAGTTCGATGAACTGTTTGATCAGTTTGAGCTCTTCTAAAGCGGTGCTGCGAAAGGCGTTGCGGACAACCCCCATAACGCCAATCACTTCCGACATGGTAAAGTTCACCAGTGTGGCAGCCCAGGCACCGCCGAAGACGATCATCATGGATGGTATGTGAATGAAGATATCCGGACTGCCACCGGAAATAATCGTGTAACCAATTAATCCCAGTCCCGAAGCGATTCCTAGAATGGTGGCTAAATCCATTATCGTTTTCTTATTTAGAGTTAATTAATCCCGGATATTTCAAATGAGCATCCTTTTTTATTTCAACCAGGGCAATGCTTGCCGGCTAATAAACCGGCAAACATTGTCTGATTTGCTTTCATATGAACTCAAACACTACTTACCTTTTCAATTGGGCGGTTTGTTCGAAAATTTCTTCGAAGGTGTTGATCACTTTGGAAGCCGCCTGATAAGCCCGCTGCGCTTCGATCATTTTGGTAAATTGATCGGCTAAGTCAACCGTTGAGAGTTCCAGCGAACTGGGTTCAATCGCTGATTTTTGACTCTCGGGCGTACCGATATGAGCCATACCGCTTTCGTCAGTTGCCACGTAGTTGCTGCCGCCAATCTTTTTCAAACCCACCGGATCTTTAAATTGAGCCAGAGCAATCTGGGCTAGTTTTACCTCCTCACCGGTTCCAAAAGAACCAATGATCGAACCATTCGATTCGACATGGAAGCTATTTAGCGGTTCTGATTTCCGACCGTCCTGATCGCGACCGTGCATGGTTGAAACAGAGTCAAATTGAGAGAGCCCGGTAAAGCCGTCGCAGGCTTCACCGTGTACCCGGATGATCAACTCGTTCGAACCATTGCGGGGATCCAGGGTGACTGCATCAACACCGCCATCGTATACAAAGGAGAGGAAGTTGCCGCTGGAATCAAAAACCGCTCGCCCACTACCGCCGCGAACACCTTCTTCCTTACCGGTTCCGGTAATAGTCCAGGCCCAGGTGCCTTCATCTTCGGTTTTGATGAAATCAATTGTCAGATTATGGCTTTTTCCGAGACTGTCGTAGACCACTACCGATGAGGTTACTCGACCGGTAAAACCGGCGGTCTCATTAACGAAGCTGGGAACGGTGATTTGACCGGTATTTTTTTCTCCGGCATTCAATGAGATAGTAGTACTGCTGTCTCCCTGTTTAATATCGGTAAGGGTGATTTTACCATTGACGATTTCCGCGATGGAACTGCCAGCCCAGCCGTCATTGATCAAATCCAGCAGGTCGCCTATAGTATTTTTTTCATTGCTATAGGTAAATGTTCTGGAGACACTTTCACCGCTGCAAGTTTTGCCGCTGATGGTCAGCTTGTCTCCGTCAACCATATCGGTGGAAATTTGCAGCAGATCATTAAGCTGGGTTGTCTCGGTTGCGACGATGCCTGAGGTGGCGTTGGCTCCATCACTGAAACCAAGGTCTGTCAGGAGATTATTACCTTCGACCGAATTTAATGTCAGAATAGTACCCGAAAGCCCGTCGGTTGCGCGGATTTTTAGACGGTTGTTATCAATGACCGCTTCGACTTTACCTGCCAGGTTTTGATTACTATTGATCTGGCTTTTGATTGCGTTCTTCAAATCAATCAGATTAGCATACTCTCCGGCGGATAAGGTTATATTTTCGGTAATGGATTCGGTGTATTTGGGATTCAAACTGATCGCGAATTGGTTATTACCTGCATCAATTGTCAGCGGGCTAAACTCCTGGCTACTGACCAGGCTGGCTTTCAGGGTGTAGGCACTGCCGCTGTTCCAGACTTCGGCTACCGATTGCAGACCGGCATTCAGATTACCGGAAAGCCAGACATTTTCTGTTGCCCGGGCAGCCATTACTAAATTGGAATCAATGGTGATATCGCCCAGGGGTTTCGTGCCTTGGGTAGCTCCGGTATTGGTAATATTTTCCATGTAACCCTGGACCACGTAGCCATCTACATTAACTAATTTTCCCTCAGCGTTAATGCGGAAGGCGCCTGACCGGGTATAAACCTGTTCATCGCCTTTTTTAATTACAAAGAAACTGGAGCCGGTGATTGCCAGATCGGTGGTATTTCCGGTGTAGGTTATGGCTCCTTGCTTGAATTCCGTTGTGGTTACGCCGGTGACGGTTCCGAGGGTCTCGACAAAGGTCATGCGTTTGATTTTGTACCCGGGCGTGTTGACATTGGCAATATTCTCACCTAATAACTCGAGACGAGATTGCTGTTTTTCGAGGGCTGCGACGGGAATGTGAAATGAAAACATGGTAAACTCCTTTTAGATTTTATCCGCTTCAGTCGTTCGGCGGATCGGGAGCCTCCCCAAACGGGGACCGGCTCACTGGGTTAAACTTACATGATTGCCACACTGTCAATATTGGTGAAGACGTTCTCAAGGGATGCCTCCTTTGACATGGCGGTAATGACTGTCTTGTTGTTGATGCTGACGATGTAGGCGTTGTCGTCCACCAGGATTAAGGAACTCTTGCTGCCCTTTTGCTCGACATTTTTGACCCCTTTTTCCAGTCTTTCGAGATCGAAACTGGAAATGTGCAATTGGCGCTCATTGATCCGCTCCAGGGCGTGAGATGAAAATTTGAGGACCTTATGATTCCGGATGGTCTCCTGCAAAACATCGGCAAATAGCGCTTTCGATTTGTCAATTGATTCGATTCCGGTGCTTCGATTACCTACGACTGGTGGACTGTCAGAAGGATGGAGGGGATAGATGTTCCGCTCGATCTGGATATCTTCGATCCGCATGGTTCAATCCTCCGCTTTATTGATTGTGCCAATTTCCAGGACATTGCCAAAAGATACTTCCTGATTATCTACCAGCAGGATTGCCTGACCATTTTCATAGCGGACACCGGTCACATCGCCAATCATCATCGCGTGCGTCGTGACTTCCGTGTCATCTGCGCCGACGGCTTTAATTTCAAATTCATAGTTACCTTTTGGCATGGTTTCACCGGCTTGGTTACGCAAATCCCAAGCTATCGTATGTTCGCCAGAACTCAGGTTGGCAAGCCGCAGGGTTCGAATTTCCGCACCGGCTTGATCCTTGATGCTGATTGTCACCTCTTTGGCAAAATTATTTAGTTTAAAAGACAAATGAGCATCGCCGTCCTTATTGATCAGGACGTAATTTCCGTAGCCTTTAGCCTGCTTGCCGATGGTCGCAACGGACAAGGTGTTGTTAATTGCCTGGGTCAATAGCAAATTTAGATTAACACTTCTCTCAAGGTTAGTATTAATATTTGCCAATTGTTCGACACTCGTGAACTGAGCCAGCTGGGATGCAAATTCGTAGCTTTCCATCGGTGACAGCGGATCCTGATTTTTCATCTGGGCTATCATTAATTTGAGGAAATCGTCTTTAGCCATGATAGCTTGCGATACCAGGCTGTCCGTGCTGGATTGCACCTGTGACTCGGAACTTGGTGAGACTTGGTCAATCATATGTTTTACTCCTTTCTAATGTCAAGCCACGATTTCGATACTGTTGTAGCCGAAGTCGTGGATTTTAGTGGTTTTGATTTGAGTAGTTTGAGAATTAGCTTTAAAATTCAAATTGTCCTCCGCCGGTTTTTCCTGCTGATTGGAGCTAAACTTCCGTTGACTTGAAGGGTCTATCTCCACTTCCAGCGAGGCAAAGAAAATTGCTTTCTGATATAAATTTTCCTGAACCGTGGGGAGACACTTCTGAATTAATGTTTGAGCTTTCTCTGAGTTGACGATAATCGTACCACGATTCTCCTCGACGTTATTGACAAACCGGAATTCAATCTCTCCCAGAGTAGCGGTGGCAATCCGAACGTTCAGGGTGTTGCGCCCGGATTTGAGTGATTGGCTGACCAGATCGCTAATGTGATTGATGATTGGAAATAAATTTCGATTTAATGCCGTTTCGGGGAATTTATTCACCGATGCTGTCTGAGTGGGGCGATTGAAGTTGGTTTGGTGAATCGTTTCAAACTTGGACGATGCCGGTTGAGATTCTCTGTTTTTAGCGAATGTTTCGGGAAGATGATTCACATGCTTCTTCTCAACCTGATCGGTCAGGTCTCCTTTCATTTCCGAATTGTGTGGCTGCGTTTCGGGGATTGAGGAAGTTGCGTTTTTGGGCGAACCGGGTGATTCTTTGTCGTTGCCGATCCTGTTTGACCTGAGGGAATGATCATTTTCACCGGATTTTTGATTGCGATGATAGTCACCGGATTCTATTTTATCAGGATTCGTCTGTATCGTTTTGAAGCTTGCGGATTTTTGTGAAGGGCTATACGGATCAATGTGTTGGGATTCGATCAGTTGCGACTTCCCTAAATGATTTGGATTCTGGCGCGACTCTCCGGTTGCGACGGATGCCTGCACTGATTGTTTTTCAGGTATCTGACCGTTTAATCCTTGAATAATCGGTTTTTCGGTGTCTGGTGAGAACAAGATCTCTTCAACTGCATTGATTGACGGACCGGGGTTTGAATCCGGAATGGATATCCGTCCTACTTCTAACATGTTTTGGATGAGTGATTCAGCTGGATGCTGTTGATCGGCGGTGACCTTGGTAGTCAAGATCGGAATTGTGAGATTCTCATTGACTGGTACCTGAATGGGCGATTTGATCGGGGAAGTAAACCGCGAATTGTCGGAAGTCTGTTTGCTCAGCAATGACTCTATTTCAGGAGTAGTTGATTTAGCCAGAGAAGCTGTATTTTGATCCACGATATCCAGCAGGTTGTTGACCTGCTTGGTCGGAAACCCGGTAGATTGGGTAGGCGCTTGGGGAAAAGCAGGGAGCGATCCACCGCTTGAATGATTAACCAGATTGTTGGGCAGTTCGGTAAGATTATGTGTTTCGAATGGGATCTGCTCGATAGTTTCCGAAGTTACCCATTTGGCGGTCTCCGGGATTGAATCCCGGAAGAATTGGCTGGTTGGTTGTCCCGGAACATTATTGGGGTGTATTAGCGGGGATTCATTTTGCCGGATTATTTGGTGGAGCTGCTCAGCCGGCTTCTCCTGATTGGCGTTGATTGGAATTGTCTGCTCGGCATCAGTCGGCAATGACTCGGTAACATCAGGCTCGGGATTTAAGCAGATAGGAGGATTTTCGATGTCAGTCGGTATTTTTAGGGTGGACCTGGAAGTTGAAAGGTTGGCGGGATTTTGGACTGATTGATAAAAATTTTCCTTTAGTGAAAACCCTGTTAAAAAAGTCTGGTAGAGGTCGTCGAACCGGGGTAGCGAGCCTGCATCTGGCAGGATTCCTAAGCAAGGATTAATACCCATCAGGGGAAAATTAGTGCCAATGTTATCTAAGTGGATTGCTTTCATTCGGTGCCCATTGGCGTATTAGCGATTTTCTGGGTAATCCGGGCTGCCCGCTGGGCGGATAAAGCCATCAGGATATTCTTCCGATTACGACTGCTGATGTTCTCATACAATTCCAGGATCATATGATCCTCGAGCTTTTCGAGGATTGGTTGCATCTCGGTAATTTTCATTGATTCATAAGTTTTAGCCAGCTCTTTGGTGGCGAGATTTTTTTTGGTGGAGGTGGCTAATTCCGCTTTCAGCAGATCTACTGTCTTGCGATATTCCCGAATTAAGCCTTCGTTGAAATCAATCGCCTCTCTCAGACTGTCACGAATGAAACCGGTTGCCGCTAAATTCTGCCGCAGACTGTCCAATTCTGACTTTAGTAAATCAATCTCTCGCTGTTTCTGAGCCAGCATCTCTTTAGCCAGTTTCTGATCCCCGGAAATCGTCTCGATTTTTACCTCTTTATTGAGGGGGTGGAGGAAAGATAGAATGGCAAAAGTAATTCCCACTAAAACGATGAAGAGAGCGATTCCGAGTCCGATCCATAAGAGTATTTTTTTCATGAGAGTTCGTTCTTTTTCTGATTCGAGACAATTTGATTAGCAATTTCAGATTCTTGCTTGAGTTCCTTTTTGCGGAAATCCTTGTGATATTCGGTTAGAAATTTTTCTTTAAGCTTCTCGATCACCTTGCGATTTTTACTGGCTTGAATATATTCATTCCGATTTTTTTCGACTTTCCGGGATGTTTTTTTGACATGATTATGCTGGGCTTCGATCTTATCATTAAGCTGCACGATGTAATCCATGGTTTGCAGCAGGGTCGTGGTCGTCAGTAATTTTTCCTCTTGAATATTTTTTTGATTATTATTCAGGACTGAATCTTTGTGGTTTTCGAGGTCGTCCAGTTTTTGTTCTTCGCGGTGTAAGAGAGATTGAGCCTGTTTCAGGATTATACCGCGAGTATCTTCAATAGTCTGGCGATAGTTCAGTACTTTTTGGAGTGGAAATTGAGTAGTCTTATGCATCGGTTGATTATTCTTCCTTGAGAATTTGGAATAGTTGAGTGCAGGTCTCCTGAAACAGCGAGGGCTCATTCATTCCCTGCCGCAGAAAAGTATTGATCAATTCATTTTTTGTAATAGCCTGGTCTACTTTGGGATTGGTTCCTTTTACATAAGCCCCGATATTGATCAGGTCTTCGGATTCCCGATAGTGAGCCATCAATTCGAGAATCTGTTGAGCCTGTTGGCGATGTTCATCCGAAACGACATCGTTTTTCAGACGACTGACACTTTCCAGCACATCAACTGCCGGATAATGACCGCGGGTAGATAATTTTCGGGAAAGAACAATATGCCCATCCAAAACAGCCCGCGCCGCATCTGCGATGGGATCGTCCATATCGTCACTCTCGACGAGGACCGTGTATAATCCGGTGATGCTGCCGACGGCTGAATTACCGGCTCGCTCTAACAGGCGCGGCAGCAGTGAGAAGACGGATGGGGTATAACCTTTAGTCGTCGGCGGTTCACCGGTAGCCAGACCGATTTCGCGCTGAGCCATAGCAACCCGGGTCAGTGAGTCCATCATCAACATAATGTTCATTCCTAAGTCGCGGAAGTACTCGGCAATAGTAGTCGTAATCAGAGCCGCCTTGATTCTCACCATGGCAGCCTGATCGGAAGTGGCGACGACGACAACGGAACGTTTCAATCCTTCGGGTCCCAGACTGCGCTCGATAAATTCGCGCACCTCGCGCCCGCGCTCGCCAATCAGACCAATGACATTTACCTCGGCTTCCGTATAGTTGGCGATCATTCCAAGCATGACGCTTTTACCAACCCCACTGCCCGAAAAGATCCCGACTCTTTGCCCCTTGCCAATGGTGACCAATCCGTCAATTGAGCGGATACCCGTTGCTAAAGGCTCGGTTATTGGAATCCGCTGCATTGGATTAGGCGGAATATTCAAAACGGATTGGTGGGTTTCGCAGTGCAACGGTCCCTTCCCGTCAATCGGGTTGCCTAATCCATCCAGGACCCGACCCAAAAGTTCCGGACCTACCGGAACCGATAATGGTCGCGAACTGCGGCGCACCCGGCTGCCCGGTGAAATTCCAGTCACACCATCTAACGGCATCAGCAACACCCGGTCTCCGACAAAGCCGACAATTTCCGCCCTGACCGGCGAACCGGAAGGTGGATAAATTTCACATAATTCGCCTACTTTTCCTTCCAGTAGGGTAGACTCGATGACCAGTCCCACAAACTGAATTACCTTACCATCCAGATAGACGATATCGTATCGGCTGATATCTTCGATTGCGGAATCATATTTCTGAACGATGTTGTACATGGCTTACTTTAATTGAAAAGCTGTTTTTCGATCCGTTCCAATTGACCCAGGATCGTACCATCCACAATGTATTCATCGGTCTCTAACAGACATTCACCTGGTTTTAAATTTGAATTGGGTTTGAAAATGATATTGCCGGTAAAGGAGGTCCCGTCTTTGAGCTGTTGATGACCGATCCAGCTCAATTGTTGCGGGTGAACGAAAATGGTGACCTTGCCGTTGTCGGTAATTATCTCCAAGAACCGGCGGATCTGATTTTTTAGAAATTCATTCTGTTTTTTATCTGTTTCGATTTGAACGCCGATGATTTTCTGGGCAATTTTAAAAGCCATCCGCAGAACGGGAATTTCCATTTTTCGAATGGCATCACTGTACTGTTCCTGGAGCGACTGCGTAAGTTTAGTAAATTCGGCTGGCATGGTTTCCATCTGCTGGCGGAGTTCTGCTTCGGTTGTTTTTTTGCCTTCATGGAAACCGGCATGAAAGGATTCTTCCCGGACTTTTTCGATGGTGACCTCCAGCGTAAAGATGCGGTTCTTTAATTTGGTAATAATCTGCTCATCGGAATCTAACATTTCGTCCAGGTTATCGGCGAATATCTCATCTGCTGCAATGCTTTCCGGTTCGGAATTTTTCAGGTGGATATTTTTAATGCCTTTAGTCAGTCGCAAGCTATATTTCATTCGATAATTTCTTCCTCTTCGGTGCGGCTGATCTGAATTTCGCCAGACTCTTCTAAGTTATGAATTATATTCAGAATCTGCTTTTGAGCCATTTCTACATCGCGCACCCGCACCGGTCCCAGATAACTTAATTCATCTTTCAACATGTCCGCCGCCCGTTCAGACATGTTCTTAAAAATTTTATCTTTTAGTTCGACGCTGGTCGCCTTTAAAGCGAGAGTTAGAGTTTTTGAGTCTACCTCTTTAACAATCCGCTGAATCGCCTGGTCGGAGAGTTTGATAATATCCTCAAAGAGGAACATCAGGCTGGTAATTTCTTCTGATAATTTCTGATCCCGAGACCGCAGACGATCTAAAATATTCTTCTCGGCTGAGCGGGTCGCAGAGTTTAAAATTTCAGCCACGGCTTCGGCACCGCCCGAGGTACTCAGATCACCGCCGAATACGGTACCGATTTGTTCCCGCAGGACACCTTCGATATCTTCGATTAACTCGGGAGAGGTTTTTTCCATCGTGGCTAATCGGTAGGCAATCTCGCTCTGACTCTCTTCAGGCAGTTCGGATAATATCGCAGCCGCCTGTTGCGGTTTTAGATTTGCCAGAATCAGAGCTGCCGTCTGGGGGTGTTCGTTCTGCAGGAAACTCAGTAATTGTTTATCATCTACGGTTTGCAGGAGATAAAAGGCACTGACTTCCGTAGAAGCCTCGACCTTTTTAATAATCTCTTCCGCCTTCTTAAATCCCCAGGCGCTTTCGAGGACTTTTTTGGCGTAATCCAGACCGCCCTGGACAATGTACTGATTGGCGATCATCATCTCGTAGAATTCCTCGATGACTTCACCCAGAATTTCGGCGGGAATATCCTTCAGTTTGGCAATTTCGACCGTGATCTTCTCAATTTCCGCCTCGTTCAAGTTTTTTAAAACCTGGGCGGCATTCTGAACCCCCATGGCAATTATTATCAAAGCAACTTTCTGAATCGGATTGATAGCGGTTACGAGACTTGTTTCACTCATAGATTAACTACTTGGTTGGGTTAGCCAGGAACGAATCAGCTTGGTGGCATCTTCGGGACTGCCCTTGACATAGTCAACCACCTCAGTGGTCATCTTGTCCTTGGCTTTTAATTTTGCCTTTGCTTCGGGACTTAATCTTTTGATGTACATATCTTCGGATAGCTCCTCCTCGGGACCGAGTTGTTGGGGAGCATTGGCTCCGGCGGCAATAGCTCGGTGAGTCACTGGCAGGGGGGTTAACTGAACATTTCTGCTGACATTTTTAAACAGCGATCGCACAACCATAAAGGCAATCAGAATAGCCAGCCCCATGATGCCTTTGTTTATCAGGTTCTGGATAAACTGCTGCTTTTCATTTTTTACGAAATACTGGGTATCCTCTTCAAAAGATGATGAATTAAGTTCGATATTCTGGACTTCAATGATGTCGCCCCGGCTTTCATCGAAGCCGATGGCACTCTTAACCAGGGCGGCAATCTGGTTAATCTCTTTGGAACTGCGCGGCTCGTATTTTTTAATCTCCTGACCCTGATTATCCATACTCTTGACATATTTACCGTTTAATAGCACCGCGATGGAAATTTTTTTAATCGTGCCGGAGTTGCCAATGTAATGTTCGCGGGTTTGACCGATTTCATAGTTGGTGATGGTGTTTTCCTGTTTTCGACTCTGGCTAAAATTGTTAATTGTGTCCCGGTTAGTCGAGGTTTCGATGTGTGACTCTTCACTTACGACAACCACTGTGTTCGGATCGGGGAGCTCCAGAGTGCGTTCAATTTTCTCAAAGTTCATATCCATTGCAACCTGCACTACGGCATTCCGGGGACCGACAATACTTTCGACAATATTGCTGACCTTATTTTGTAATTTTTGCTCTTCCCGATACCGCAAATCCCATTGATTGCCCGCGGTACCCAGAACCTCGTCCCCGGTTTGGTTATTGCTGATTAAATTACCTTCCGAATCAACAATGACTACGCCGGATGGTTCAATGCCTTTAACACTGTTGGAGACCAGCGAGGCAATTCCGTCAACCTGTTTCTGACTCAGCCGTTTTCCCGGCTGCAGATGCACGACGACCGAAGCCGAGCCCTTTTGTTCGCTTTCAAATAATTTATTTTCAGGCAGGACCAGATGGACGCGGCTGTTGCGAACTTCCGGAAACTGGTTAATTGTTTTAGTTAATTCACCTTCGAGTGCCCGGCGGGTATTCAATTCCTGCATAAAAGTTGTCATGCCGATTTTTGAGTCATCAAAAATCTCATAACCTTTGATGGATTCGCCACCGTATCCTTTTTGGGCGAGTTGGAGTCTCATTTCGGAGACCTGATCCGTGGGAACATAGATCGTACGACCGCGGTTTTCCAGCCGGTAAGGTACCTTCTGATTGCGCAGCTCACTGATAATTTCACCGGCAGCCGCCGGATCAAGATCACTGAATAAGAGATCGTATTCCGGCCGATTAGCCCAGATAACCAGTGATATGACTGATGATAAGATACCGATGAAGATTATGACCATGATGATTCTTTGGCTAACGGAATAGCGTTGAAATAGGCGTCCTAAATATGAAAAGATGCTGTTCAATTCAATCCTCCCTATCTCCTAGATTAGATTTGCATCCGACTAATTTCCTGATAAGATTCGACCAGCTTGTTGCGGATTTCCAGCATCAGTTGAAAACTCAGCCGGGATTCCTCAAGTGCCATCATGGCTTCGGCTAAATTCTGCGACTGACCGGTAATAATTTCTTGAACTTTTTGGGCTGCCGCATGCTGGTCTTGATTTACGGCGGTCAGAAACCCCTTCATCGTTTCGCCGAAGCTGTTTTTGGGATTTTCCTTAATGGTGCCATTTTTTATGGCTGGATTGGGTTTTATTCGTGATAAAGCCTGAATGTCTGTCATACTATTAATTGCTTTCACAATTGCTCCTTAACTCAAAATATCTATTAAATGCCCCTTGTGGATTTGCTGAACCTTCGTTTTCCCGTAAAAAGAGAGCGCTTGTGGTTTTGCGGCGCCAAAAAGCATGTGCAGAGTCGCCGCTTCCTGCGGGGAGAGGATTGAACTGGCGGATGAGTTTGAGGGTGGTTCGACCGATTCCGGTTCAGGCTGGTAGCCAATTGGTCGGCGGAGGTTCTCCTCAGTGATGGGTTGGGAAGGGTGAAGGTGGAGGTCTTCATTAACAATCCGATTGATATCTGGATTGATTTTCATGCCAGTTTGCTTAAATCTTCAGGGTTGACTTAGCCATTTCTTTAGCGGCGTTCATAACGGTTATATTGGCTTCATAACCCCGGCTGGCTGCAATCATATCTACCATTTCCTCGATAAGGTTTACATCAGAAACCATCAGGTAACCGTTCTCATCAGCCCGGGGATTCGTCGGATCATAGATCAATTTGCCATCTCCCACTTCGCAGATTTGGGGCTCTTGTTTATTTTTTTTCCCGACTTGGTTCAAGCCGGTTATAGATGATGGTCTGCTTATATGTTTTTGATTGGTATTCGTCAGGCTCAGGGTCATTTGCCGGGCGAAATTACCATTCGAGGATTCCTTATTACTGCTGCCGGTAACTATCTTCCGCCGGTAAATTTTTCCGTTTTGATCGGGCACTCGTTCGGTGTTGGCAATATTTTCCGAAATGGTTTCTAACCTTTTCAGCTGCAGTTTCAAACCATCTAAATTATTGTGTAGGATTGAGAATATTCCATCCATTTGAAGTAGTCCTCATTGGTGTTTACTTGCCTGAAATTGCCATTCGGAGCTTTTCGTAGTACCCGCCCAGGATCTGGCTCACAAATTCGTGTCGGATCTGATTTTCAGCCAATTCCGTCATTTCGGTTGTCAGGTCAATTTTCTTCTGGTCGGTCTGACCACTGATATCTTGCGATGGATAATGAGATGCGACGATATGTTTTGCAGTTGTGGTTTTAATCTTTGAATTGCCGATCTTATTATTCAGAATGGCGTTGAAATCGGTGCGCACCGGTTGATAATCAGGATTTTCCAGATTGGCAATATTCTGGGCAATCGCATTATGTTTTTGGCTATAGACATCCAGAGCTTTTTTGAGTAACTCGGTTTGGCTGGTGTTAAATAGTTTGATCTCCATGATGTCCGATTACATGTCAATTGTTATGCCAGCTTGATGCTATTCCGACAATTAACTGAGGGCGATTGAAATATTAGATACATTTTCTTAGATAACAATGAGATATGGCAGGTAGACACCGGGCGCCGTAATTCATAATAAGTACAGTTGCACAGGAATTGTGAAAGGCGGTAGGAAAATATTTCCAAACTGGGGATTATTTGTCCTGATAAATTAATCCAGAGTAGGGTGGCGAAATTTTCGGTGTTTCAGTTCGAAAATCAAGCATCTCATAATGATTATGAATTGCTTCGCTGGAGCCCCCCGGGTAAGTGTTGAAATAATCCTATCAGGTATAATTTAGGGGACGGATATTTTATGCCAATTTATTTTGGGGAAGGTGAGTGTTTTGCAATTTCCTATTCGGGAATAGGATTGCCGTTCCCTTCGTAAAGGTGCAGCTTGTTGCGTAAAGTTCTGACGCTGATCCCGAGGTATTTGGCAGCCTGGCTGCGGTTGCCCTTAGTTCGCTTCAAAGTGTTGAAGATCATTCGTTTTTCCATTTCGAAGAGCGTCGAAATATAGCCCTCTCTCTCCTCGGAGTCGGGCGCGGGCAACTCGGCCTCCCTGCTGAAATAATCCAGTTCGAGAGTATCCTGATTGCCGGAATATAAAATGGCACGCTCGAGCATGTTTTCCAGCTGACGAACGTTACCGGGCCAATTGCGTTGCATCAGGGCATCAATCGTACTCGGATCAATGTATTTGAGTTTATAATTATATTTGGCTTTGAACTTCTCGATGAAATAGTTGATTAATATCGGAATATCTTCGATTCTTGACCGCAGAGGAGGCACTTTAATCGGAAATACATTTAAACGATAGTATAGATCGGAGCGAAATTTATTTTGCTCAATCATTTTTAAGATGTTCTGATTGGTAGTCGCAATGACCCGTACATCAACCGGAATCTCTTTAACGCTGCCAATGCGAGTTATAGTACCTTCCTGTAACACCCGTAGTAATTTGGACTGGATCGGAAATGGCATCTCACTGATTTCATCTAAAAGGATTGTTCCCTGATTAGCCTCTTCGAACAATCCCTTGGTTGTTTTAATAGCATTCGTGAAAGACCCTTTTTCATGACCGAATACGGTGCTTTCAAAGAGGGTTTCGGGAATTGCCGCACAGTTTACTTTGATAAAAGGTAAATCAGCCCGGGTACTGGTGCGATGAATCGCGTGGGCAATCAGTTCCTTGCCTGTGCCACTTTCCCCTTGAATCAGGACTGGTGCATTACTTTTTGCGACCATCTCGACCTGATTCAGGATCATTTCGATAGAGGAACTTTTACCGATAATCTGGCGCGAAGTCAGCTCCCTTGAGAGCTCGCGTTTTAATTGGATATTCTCGGCTTTTAAACCGGCATATTCAAAGTATTTCTCGAGTTTGGACTGAATTTGAGCGATTGAGAATGGTTTAGTCACAAAATCGAAGGCGCCAAACTTCATTGCTTCTACGGCTTTCTCGATCGTACCATAAGCTGAGATGACAATATATCCGCTGTTGGGATGCTGCTTTTTGATTTTTTGGATTAGGTCAATCCCGTTAATATCCGGCATCACCAGATCGGTGATGACGACATCAAAGAATTTACCAGCGACTAAGTTTAAGGCTGAGGTACCGTCGAAGGTTGTTTCGACCTCATAGCCTAAATCACTGAGCACGGTTTTCATAACATTGCGAATGCTCGAGTCATCATCAACGATCAAAATCTTCTTCATAAAATCATCCTTTTGATATGAGCGGATCGGTAATCAAGCAAAGTGTATCTGGTTTAACAGGATTGAATTTTCGCGATCCCTGTACTAACACCTTAGGCGTTATCCTGACCGATTAGATTCTGGCTGAAGTCCCGAGTACTTGCGAGAGGGGGAAGAGTCGGTGTCGGAATACTTTTGGGAGATTTTTTACCGATTGATTTGCGCAGGTACTGGTTTTCCTGTTTTAATTTCTCGATCAGCATCGCTTGTTGGCGATATTTCGTTTCCAGTTCAAGGTCTTTTTGAGCCCGGTTAATTACCGAGAGAGCCTGGGCAAATTTAAATGGTTTTACCAAAAAGTCATAAGCATATTCTTTCAACAGCTGCATATTCAGCTCGAGGGTTTGCTCTCTGGGCATCAGTACCAGGTAGAGATGCGGGAATAATAACTGCAGGCTTTTACATAGCTCGATCCGCGCCGTCGTGGGGAGATAGGTATCAATCAGGGCGAAATTCGGGCGGAAGGTACCCGGTACCATGAATCGAAATGAATCGGGATCATCGTAGGTAACCTGAAAATTATATTGTTCGAAACCACGAGACAGTAATCCAATGTACGCCTGATCTTCGTCCAGGATTAAGATCTTGCGATAGTCGGATTGGTTGCTTTTCATGATTTTCTCCTTTACGGTTATTCGGTTTGGTTATCATAGGTGTTAAGTAAACGAGCATTCAGGGTAGTTATGATTTTATTCGAAGAATTTCCGTCTTTCGGGTAAAAAGCGATGGAATAATGCAGGGAAATGGGTATTTCGTTTTCTGCGGTACTGAAATATTTTTCGATTTCGGTGCGCAGGTGGGAACAGGACAGGTCATTGGCGACGCTGTCCTTATTGGGACTGATAATTAAAGCTGAGTCAAAATTCTGCCAGATAATCTCGGCTTTGTCCTGAAATTCACTCTGAGTAATCTCTTTAAAGGCATTTTTGATTTCATCGAGTGGCGGCAGCTGCCTGATTTGCGGGTTAGTCGTCAGACGCAATAAGGCAAAGGAGAGGATGCTTTGTGATTTTTTTGCCCTGAGAATATGGTGATTGATTATCCGGTCTATGATATCATCGGGAGTACTTTTCTGGGAACACACTTCTTGAAGGCGATAGTTGTGGATGATCGGTCCGATCTGAACCGCAAAAATATCCAGGAGTTTCAGAATATCCTCTTCCAAAAAAACAGATTTGGACAGATTGATCGTACCGATGAAGCCCAGGACTTTTTCCTGATATTTGATCGGGATTAGTAGCAGCTGCCGGAAATTATCAATCGTCTGGAAGAGTTCGGCTTGAGGATGATTGCTTAGATCCTTGGCATGGATGACTTGTGATTGTGTGGCGGTTATCGGAATATTTCCGATAATATCCCCGATACTGAAGGCGAAATCATTTTTGAATTGGGCAGACAAACCACTGGCGCTGTGAATGGCATAGCGCAGATTTTCCTCATTCAACAGGCTGATAAATGCTTTTTCGGCTTTGATGCCTTCTTTGAGCGTATCCAGAATCATTTCCATCGTCAGATTAAAATCCGACACCTGGTAGAGAATCGAGACAATATCATAGAGAGTTGACATGTACTCGAACATTAACTTGATTTTCTGGTTTAAGATGATATTCTCTCGTTTCAGATGAAGCTCGGTAGCCGCATTTTCAACAGTTGTCCGGAGCTCCTGCAGATCGTAGGGTTTGAGAATATAACTATAAACCCCCTGCTTAAGGGCTTCAATTGCCGAGTCGGTAGTGGCAAAGCCGGTAAAAATGATAATTTTAGTGTCGTGCTTCAACAGTTTGATTGCCTGGATCAGGTCCATGCCGGAGATCCGCGGCATTTTTAAGTCGGTTAAAACAATGTCGAAAGCCTGCTTGTGAAGCAGTTCGAGAGCTTCCTCCGGATCACTCAAACCGGTGACTGAATAGCCCAGAGTGTTGAAGAAAAAAACTAATTGTTCCACAATAATTGTCTCGTCGTCAACAATGAGCACTGAGATATTTTCTGGATTCATACGATATCACCACATCTTTCAATATAGATTTGATTTCCACGGCGGTAGATTTTTATATTCTCTATGGATTTTTCGTTTAGGTACTGAAGATCACCAATCGTGATGACAACGCCCCGGTGAATTGATTTGTGGATCCGGATGGTTTTGTCAGACTTACTTTGGAGACTTTTTTCAAGGATAATCTGTTTTTTTTGCTCAATTTCTTTAATTCGCTCCTCGATCTCTTCGATTTGCTTGATCGAGCTCAGCAGATCATTTTCTTTTTCCAGAGAGAGGTTATTCATCCGTTTTTCCAGCAGTTTGAGAAACTCGACCTTTTTGGAAATGTGGGATAATTTTGCTCTCGATTCCTCTATCAGGCTGTCCAGCTGCCATTGTTCAGCATCGTCTTCGGTTTTGCTGACGCTGCTGATTCCAATATCAGTCGCAATATTTTGCGGTGAGCCGACTTCGAGGGCTTTCATCCCGTCATCGGCAAAGGTCTTGCCGCCGCGGATTAGCCCCTCATTTTGGATCAGGTAGACCTTTCCGCCGGCGGATATTCCGCTGTTGATGGCATAGCGCTCAATGATGACGTCTTTCTTAACGCCGATTGTGGCGTCCTGAAGGAAGCGGCAGTGAAAGTTACCGCTGGCTAAGATTTTTGCCCGACCCTTGCCGAGTACCCCCGATTTGATGATGATGTCACCGTGCTCGGAATAAATCTCTGCCGCTTCCACATTTCCATTGATATAGATCGAACCTGAGGCGTTGACTCGAAAACCAGAGCGCACATCGCCATCAATGAGCACGGTACCATTGAAATCCACATTCCCGGTGCGAAAATCAACGTCACCCGCAACATGGTAGATATTATCCACATTTAAACGCTCTGATTTCCAAAAGGCACAACCATCAATCAGCGAATAGAGTGTCAAACCGTCGTTGGAGATGCCGATATTTTTACCCTTTAGCTGTTCCAGAAAATTGGATCGAATCTCCACCTCCGCGCCGGTCACCAAACGACCTTGAATCGGTTGATGTAAGGGAATATGGGAAACCAGTTCCTGACCTTTTTTGACCAGTTCGATTTGTTTCAACTGTTTAAAATCGGCTTTGCCCTCGGAAGTGATTTTTGGTTTGTAATGTTCGGCTAAGTCCACATACCAGATTAGGTTTTCTTGCAGCAGACTGGAGCTGTCTTTGCCGCGGGCAATGACCACATCCCGGACGTTTTTCTGGTTAGCGATAATCTCGCGGATGATCGAATGTTGGATGCCAAATTCGACGCCTGCCTTTTTAATTTCAGAGTAAATTTCACTTTTGGAGGGGAAAGAGTTACCGGCGGCCGTAATCGAGATTCTTGCTTCCATACCGTTATCGCTGATCTTAATCGAGATAGGTGCCATTCCTTAGTTTTACTCCGATTCCGCTAACTGTTATCCGAGTCGTAATCAAAGGTGATTTCGGCTACATTACCACAATGGCAGTAATAACGCAGACCGATTATGGTGCCGTCATTATAGAGGGATTCGATTTTGCCCGTCATGCAGACAGGCTCTGCTGGATCGGCTTGATGGGCTATTTTTACGGGTGAACTGAGTTGCACTTGATTGCTCTTGATGATGTGGTTATGGTTGAGATTTCCTTTTTGAGTCTCGGAGGCAAGATTTTTTTCGAAAGGGATGAAGCTGCTTTCCATAGGTTTTATCCAGTGGTTATTTTTGCATTCAATTTGGGTTCAATGTTTCGGATTTTAATTTTGGTTCGGCTGTTTTTTTCGAGAGCGTCAGCTTGATTATTTTCTCTTTCAGGGTGTTGCTGGTAAAAGGTTTGGCGACATAACCATTTATGCCCAGACTGACGGCTAACAGCACATCTTCGCGCATGCCCCGGGTGGTAATCATCAGGAATGGAATGTCCTTAAAAACCGGGTTGCGGCGCACCGTTTTAACGAAGTCTTCCCCATTCATCACCGGCATGTTCCAATCGGTAAGAATGATATCAACTTTGTGTTTCTGCAAAAGCTCCAGAGCCATTGCCCCGTGTTCCGCTTCAAGGAATTTGTGAATACCGATTTTCTCGAGGGAATTTCGAATAATCCGTCTCATGGTCAGCGAATCATCCACGAACAGCACGGTCAGTTCACATAATTGTTTTGGTAATCCAGTATTTGCTTGCATGCTACTCAGAAACCGGCGACTTCTTCTTGGTAACCCCAATCAATGATTTTGTTAATATCCAGGATTAGCGCCATCTGACCGTTACTTCGAATCGTCGTTCCGGAAGTATAGGGAACTTTACTCTTGGTAGCGATGGTTGATTTAACGACAGTTTCTTCATGAATGAATAGTTCGGTAACGATCAAACCGATGCGTTTTTCGACCATGGCAACGACAATCACGTATTTCTCTTTATGCAATTCACCATCGGAAATATTCAACAACTCAGCCAGACTGATCAACGGGATCTGAGAATTTTTATAGCGCAACTTTTTTTGCCCGTCGGATTCCTGTATAACGCATTCCGAAAGTTTCAGAATATCGTAATAGGCATAGGCGGGGATGATGAAATATTCATCCACAACCTTAATGGCTAAACCAGCCAGGATTTTTAAGGTTACCGGAAAGGAGATTATGAATTTGGTACCCCAATCCACTTTTGTATCAATGTCAATGGTTCCGTTTAATTTAAAGATATTGGTTTTGACTACATCGAGCCCAATCCCGCGCCCGGAGATTTGGGAAGCAACTGTCAGGGTTGTAAAATCGGGTTTGAAGATCAAATTCAGGATTTCTTTATCGGTCATTCGTTTGGCTTTGGTGGCTGAGATAATTTCCTTTTGAATGGCATTCTGGAGGATAATAGCCGGTGATATTCCCATGCCATCATCCTGGACTTCGATGGTGATATGATTCCCGTTCTGGTAAGCGGAAAGACGGATTGTACCCCGTTCCGGCTTACCTTTTGCGCGGCGGATTTCGGGTGTCTCGATGCCGTGATCAACGGCGTTTCGTAAGAGATGAACCAGCAGATCATTAATTATCTCGCAGAAGGAGCGGTCAATCCGGGGATCCTCTTTACCGAATAGCAGCTCAATGGATTTATGTTTTTCGCGGGACAAATCGCGGACAAAGCGATGAAATTTCCGGAATATTTGAGAGATCGGCACCATTCGAGTCTGGGTTAAAATTTCCTGGACTTCGTTGCCAATATAGCCCAGGGTGATATAAAGATTTTCCAGCTTGCTGGTTTCGTCGTTACAGTTCTTTTTTTTGTGGAGATTGCGGATGATGCCGAGCAGCCTGTTTTTTTCCAGCACCAGCTCGCTTGCCAAACTAATCAGTGTATCTAAATTTTCAACATTAATGCGGATCGTATTTTCGGTTATTTTGGAGAGTTTGAAAGACGACTCAAGGTCTTCGTGATCGGATGAGATTGGAACATTATACGCCGAATGATGCACTACAGCGCATAATGAATTTTGAATATCATTTAAAAGGTTTTTGATATTTTTATCATAGGCGTTCTGGTTTTCCAGGGCAATAGTCAGTTTACGATACCAGTCAATTGTATTATAAAGGACATCTATGACCTTGGGACCTGGTTTGATTTTAAGGCGGCGCAGCTCGTTTATTAGTTCTTCAATGGTATGGGCAATTTTGGTGCTTTCTTTAATTTTCAAGAAGCTACTGGTGCCCTTGATGGTATGAAAAGCCCTCAGGATCCGGTTGATTTGTTCTTCGCCGCAGTTACCCAACTCGATTTCAAGTAAGTCGTTATTGACCTGATCTATTAATTCATTGGCTTCGACAATAAAATCCCTCAGGACTTCATCGGGGACCTGTTTTGCTGCTAAATTTTCCATTATTGCGGTATAGTTTTGGTTACCATTGGTGGATTTTACCAGACCTGATTATTTTCTAAGCAATTGAACCATTTCGCGAATTCCATCCCGCTGGTTCTGAATTTTATCAATAAATTGAAGAAGTTGTTCGTCATCACGTAGTTTATGGTTGTTTTGTAAGACTTGCCAGCCTGCGGATAATTCAGGTTGCTCGGGAGTTTCGGCGGAGCCAAAATTTAGATTCAGGCTATTAGTAATTTGGTCAGCCAGGGCAATAGCCGCGGTCGAGGTTGTTAGCTCTGCTTCGTCCATTTCAGTCGGATTATGGTGATTGGCGATTACTCGTGAAATTGACCTGGGAAGCCCCCATTTCTCTGCCAGCCACATCCCGATTTCCGAATGGGTGAGTCCCGCGATCTCATGTTCCGCCTGATTGCTAGCGATCTTGTTTTCCTGACAGTAATTATAGATCATCGTATAAGTGTTAGGATCAATTTTATAAAAAACCAGTTTCCCGATATCGTGGAGCAATCCGAGAGAATAAGGATTTGTAATGGTGGAAATTCCGAGACTTTCATGCAGTAATTGGGCAATGTACCCACAAGCCGAAGAATGTTCCCAGAACAGACGCCATGGTATCTGCTCTCCATTTCCACTGTCTTGAAGTACCCGGATGACAGAAAATGTCATGGCTAGCTGACCCAGCTGTTCGACTCCCACAATGACCATCGCGTGGCGCAGTGATTTGACCTTTTCCATCAGACCGTAAAAAGGTGAGTTGGCAAATTTCAGCACTTTCAGGGCGAGCGGCGGATCTTTTTCGATGATCGGCAGCATTTGATTAATCGAAAGTTTATCCTCTTGAATTATGCGGATGATTTCGGTCGCAATGATAGGCAAGGTCGGTAAATTGACCAGCGATTGAACTTTGCTGCGATATTCGTCAATGGTGAACATTCTGTTTTTCGCTTTCTATTTTTGGGTTTTTAAATTGGTTTCAAGGTGCATCCCTTGGTTGACAGATTTCGAGTGGGATATCAGATTTAACATCGCCATTGGTCGCCCAATTCTCAAAATATGTGCCAAGAATATTACCTATAATAGTTAGGAAAGTGGTCTCGCAGAGTAGGAAAAATTTTCCGTCTGAGAAAAATTATTCCCCATTTTTATATCGAGTCAAGGGATTAACCTAAAAATTCTTACTTGCTCCAATCCGCTTAGAGATTGGATAGGAAGCCGGTGCGGTTAGCCTTTGCGATGAGATGGCATAGTAATTGGTAATTAGGGAGACTGCATGATCTTTTTTTTGAGTCTGAATTAACTAAGGATAAACCCGGCACTGATTGGGAAATAAAAGTAATTAATAGAAAGAGACTATGAGACAGCAGTTATCTTTTAGAAAAAAAGTGATCGTAAAAGACAACAAAGATTTGCAGGCAATCCCTATTCAGAATCAGTCTGCCAGTTCCAATTTTGGTCAATACTGGGATGTTCTGGATATTGTTGATGATATGGTAATTGTCGTGAATCCAGAATTTGAGGTGATCCGGATTAATCGCTACTTCAGTCAGTGGTTGCTGCAGAACGGGGTGGACGTGCGGGTTATTGGTGAATATCTCTTCTCGATATCGCCTTTTCTTCGCAAGGATGCCCAGGAAAAATATATGAGTGCCCTGGCTACCGGGGAGCGGGTATTTCTGGATGAACTTATGGTGCGGAATAACCAGGCTATGGCGATGGTGACTTACTTAGTTCCGGTATTGAAAAATCGAACGCTCGAAGAAATCGTGATTCTCTTGCGGGAACAGGGTAAATCCAGTATGGTGGAAATACCGCAATTCATTGATATTGTGAGCCGGAATAATAACCGCTCGATCATTATCCATGATTTTAGTGGTCAGGTTGTCGCCTGGGACAAGGGTGCCGAAAAAACCTATGGCTTCAGTGAAGACGAAGCACTCCGGATGAACATTGACCGGATTACTGATCCCGAAGATTTAGGGAAATATTTTCAAAAGATTAGCAGTTTACATGACAACGCTAAATCCAAGACCTTTGAGATCCAGAGAAGGTCAAAAACCAACCAGCCAATTTATGTCTGGGTGACGGCTAAACTGATTGAGGATGATAATGGCAGTCCCTACGCCGTGGCTTTAACGGAATATGATGTCTCCGAATTAAAACGAACCCGGAATGCACTGCGGGATAGTGAGGATAAGTATAAAATTTTAACTGAGAATATCAGTGCCGGAATTTACCGCTCAGTCCCCGATGATGACAGTCGTTTTATAGAGATTAATCCGGCGGCTTTGCGCATGTTTGGTTTAAAGAGCCGCAAAGAGGCTGAAAATCTCAGGATTGCGGATCTCTATGTAAATCCTGAGGATCGTGAGAGATTTACCAAACAAATGGAAAAAGACGGTTATGTGAACCGGATGGAATGCCTGCTGAGAAGAGTAGACGGCAGTACCTTTTGGTGCTCGATTACAGCCGTTGCGCATAAGGATAAACAACAGAATATTAGTTATTACGATGGAATCCTTGAAGATATTACTGAGCAGAAGTTAGCGGAACACAACCTCCGTGAAAGTGAGAAACGCTATCGGGATTTAATTGAAAATCTGAGCATCGGAATTCTCGTACTGGATAGCGATTTTAAAATCCTGTTAGCCAATTCGACAGCCCAAAAGATTCTCTTGGATCAGGCTGGAGACCTGACCCGGTATAACCTGAAAAAGTTTGTTGATAAGGAAAATCTAAAGCGACTCCACGAATATTCACAGAGTGAGAAAAAGAGCTCAGAGCAGGATTATGATCTGGAAATCATCCAGCCGGAGGGCCAAAAGCGGATAATTTCGATCACTTTCTCCCCCCATATTTTTCAAGAAGCTAAGAAAGTGGCTTCGCTGGTTACGATCAGAGATGTCACTAATATCCGTAAAATGGAAGAGGATGTGATGAAGGCAACCAAGCTGGAATCCATCAGTATCTTCGCCGGTGGAGTTGCCCATGATTTTAATAATATTCTGACGATCGTGTTGGGGAATTTAGCACTGGCAAAAATGTTTCTAACCGGGGATGAAAATATCCAGAAACGACTTGACAAAGCTGAAAAGGCGGCTTTACGAGCCAAAGATTTGACTCAGCAGCTGCTGATGTTCTCAAAAGAAGGTGTGCCTATCAAGAAAATATCCTCGATCAAGGAGCTGATTGAAGAATCGGTGAATTTCTCATTGACCGGCTCTAAAATCGTTTGCGAGACCCTGATCCCGGATGATATCTGGGCTTTGGAAATTGACGAAGGTCAGATTAGCCAGAGTATTAACAATTTGATAATCAACGCCATCCAGGCTATGCCAGAAGGCGGTCGGATTTTATTCTCCGCCCGCAATGTCGTTCTGAAAAAAGACAATAAATTTCGGCTTAAGGCAGGAAATTATGTGCGTATTTCGATCGAAGATGAGGGAGTTGGTATTCCACCCGAAAATCTTGACAAAATCTTTGATCCTTACTTCACTACCAAAGAAAAGGGGAATGGTCTGGGACTCTACTCAGTTTATTCGATAATATGCAAACATGATGGAGCTATCTCGGTCGAATCAACCGTCGGTATCGGCACGAAATTTAATATTTTTCTACCGGCGAATACGGAGATCAAGATTGAACCAAAGACCGAGAATGAAAATGTCCTCTCGGGTGAAGGTAAAATCCTGGTCATGGATGATGAAGAGGATATCCTGGAAGTAGCCCAAATCATGCTGAAAAATTTAGGTTATGATGTCGTGACTACTAAAAATGGCAAAGAGGCTCTTGCACTGTACGGTTCAGCTTTGACTAACAACCATCCTTTTGATGCCGTAATTATGGACCTGACCGTTCGAGGCGGAATGGGAGGTAAAAATGCGATTAAGAACCTGCTGGCGATGGATCCTGATGCAAAGGTAATAGTCTCCAGTGGTTACTCAAATGATCCTACTATGGGTGACTATAAGCGCTATGGATTTAAAGGTTTGATTATGAAGCCCTTCAAAATGAAGGATTTGTGGAAAACCTTAAAAAATGTTATCGAGGTAACTTAGCCTGGAGCAGAGAGTCAGGAGAGTAACCGTAGTTTTAGCTTTACAGAACGAAAAGTTGCAATATTATCTTTGCTCTGCTGTCAGCCTAACCTGGACAATCAAAGTAATTTAAATCCTATCAATCATAAAATTAATTATTTCCGGATGTCTTAAATCCGTCCCGAAATGACCGAGTACCAATTTGCCAGAAACTTGCCCGCAAAAAAGCACAAAAAGACTTGACAAAAAAGCTGTGTTTGGTTAGAATATCAACGTTACCGGCAACGTTGATGTTCTAAATTGGTGATCGGTAGAGAAGGATTTTTTTGAGAGGGGTAAATCCGTTGTTAATCCGGGATTTTATTGGGGGTGAGTTTTTAATTATTAACCAATCCGGTGTCGGGCGAGGCCGAATAACTTTACTTTGTTCCCAGATTCAGAAATGCAAGTCAGGAACATAAATCGGGTACTTTTATGAAGCAGATAACGATTGTGGACATCGCCCAGAAGTTGCATCTTACTCCTTCAACGGTTTCGCGCGCGCTGCGCGGACATCCCGATGTCAATGAAGAAACCCGGCGCAAGATTCTGGGCTTAGCTGAAGAGCTGGATTATCATCCGAATAGCATCGCTCAGTCGCTCAAGAAAAGGCGGACAAATTTAATTGGCGTGGTTGTGCCTCAATTGCGCCATTACTTTTTTAGTGCAATAATGGCTGGAGTCAGCGATGTTGCCGAAAAATCCGGCTATACCATTATGGTTTGTCATTCGAATGAGGAGATGGAGCGTGAAGTCACTAATATTCGCACTTTGATCTCGCAACATATCGCCGGATTATTGATCTCGGTGTCGAAAAATACGGTTAGATTTGATCATTTCGAGTCACTCCAAAGACGGAAAATTCCGACGGTATTTTTTGATCGCACCTGGAATAATCCTAAAGCAAACAAGGTCATCGTTGATGATTATGAGGGTGCTTTGCAAGCGGTTAGGCATTTGATTTCCCGGGGCTATAAAAAAATTGCGCATCTCGCCGGTCCTGACAATCTTTCGATTTGTGAATTAAGATTAAAGGGCTATCTCGATGCTTTGAAGGAGCATGGAATGCCGGTTAGTCATAATTATATAGTCAGAGGTGGAATGAATGAAGAGGATGGCAGGCAGGAGGTAGAACAATTGCTGCAGCTTCCTCCCGCGGAACGACCGGATGCGATCTTTGCCGTGAATGATCCGGTTGCGATCGGAGCTTATATTAAAATTAAGGCTGAAAAGTTGAAAATTCCTGATGAGATTGCCTTAGTTGGATTT
>Ga0172363_10000317_pt1 | contig 35260 bp, 31 predicted proteins | sample LakKivs2_kivu2a2_FD_114541 | JGI IMG/M metagenome (GOLD analysis project Ga0172363, IMG submission 114541) | Sediment microbial communities from Lake Kivu, Rwanda - Sediment s2_kivu2a2 | ecosystem: Environmental > Aquatic > Freshwater > Lake > Sediment | place: Rwanda: Western Province, Lake... | reverse complement strand
GGCAGCTGATGAACGCTGCCCGGCCTGCGGGGCCGGACTGACTGTCAGGGATGATGACCGGCCTGAGGTCATCAGAGAAAGATTCCGGATTTATCGGGAAACAATCGGACCATTGCTGGAACATTATTCCAGCCAGCAGGTCCTGTTCCAGGTGGACGGCAACCGGACTGTGGATGAGGTTTTCGGATCGATTAAATCAATTCTGGATAACAGGATCACCGTAACCCGGGGAGAGCTGAGCCGGCCATGATTATCTATAAATCCGACGCGGAAATTGAAATGATGAGGAAAAGTTCTCAGATCGTGGCCCGGATTCTATCTGAACTTAAAGCAATGATCAGACCGGGAATGGAAACAAGAGAACTTGATTCCTATGCCGAAAACAGGGCCCGGGAACTGGGAGCGGTGCCGGCTTTCAAAGGCTACCGGGGCTATCCAGCTTCCCTCTGCGTTTCAATTAATGAAGAAATTGTTCACGGCATTCCCTCCGGCCGCCGGCTCCAGGAAGGCGATATCGTCAGCCTGGATTTTGGGGTCGTTTACGACGGGTTTTACGGAGATGCGGCCCTGACCGTTCCGGTCGGAAAGGTTTCTGACCTGGCTCTGAAGCTGATAGAAGTCTCCGAGAAAGCCTTTTATCGGGGGCTGGAAGAATTGAGGATCGGCAACAGACTGTCCGACGTTTCGGCCGCCATCCAGCGGGAAGTGGAAAGGGCTGGCTTTTCGGTCATCCGGGCTTTTGTCGGTCACGGAATCGGCCGCAGCCTTCACGAGGAGCCCCAGTTGCCGAACTTTGGACTGCCCGGACATGGTCCCAGGTTGAAACCGGGGCTGACCCTGGCCATAGAACCGATGATTGCCGCCGGTCACTGGGAAGTAGAGGTTCTGGGCGACGGCTGGACGGCTGTAACTCAGGATCGCAGTCTTTCGGCCCACTATGAACATACGGTGGTCCTGACTGGCAACGGGGTTGAGATTCTGTCGCTTGATAGCCAGGAGGCTGGCGGGATCAAGGCGGGGAGAACAGCCAATGCCTAAGAATGATGTCTTTGAAATTGAAGGCGTGGTGCTGGAAACTCTGCCCAACGCCATGTTCAAAGTGGAGCTGGCCAACAAGCATATTATCCTGGCCCATATTTCGGGCAGGATGAGAAAAAATTTTATCCGGATTCTCCCGGGAGACAGGGTTTTGGTAGAGATATCGCCTTACGATTTGACCAAAGGGCGTATCACTTACAGGTTTAAGTGAGGTGTAAGATGAAGGTCAGAGCATCAGTCAAGAAAATCTGCCGGAACTGTAAAATTGTCCGGAGAAAAGGGGTGATCAGAGTGATCTGCTCCAACCCCAAACATAAACAAAGACAAGGATAAAAGAGGAGACCATGGCAAGAATAGCAGGTATCACACTTCCGCCAGAAAAAAGAATCGAGATTGGTTTGACCTATATCTACGGAATCGGAAGGTCCAAAGCCAACAAAATCCTGGAGGAAGCCAGGATCGACAAGAACAAGAAGGTCAAAGAACTGACCGAGGACGAAATCAACAAGATCCGTCAGATCATTGAGAAGCGCGAAAAGATCGAAGGCGACCTCCGGAAAGAAGTATCGCAGAGTATCAAGCGGCTGATCGACATCGGCTGCCACCGGGGTATGCGCCATAAGAGGAATCTTCCGGTCCGGGGGCAGAGGACCAGAACCAATGCCCGCACCCGGAAGGGGCCGCGCGGTCAAACCATCAAGAAATTGAAAGAAAAGAAAGCTTAGTTTAAGGGAGAAAGTTCATGCCCAAGGCCAAAGCCAAAAAGAAAAAAATTAAAAAGGAAGTTACCTTCGGGGTAGCTCATATTCAGTCAACCTTCAACAACACCATCATCACCATAACCGATCAGCACGGGAATACCATCTGCTGGTCCAGTTCCGGCACCTCCGGCTTCAAGGGTGCCAGGAAGGGGACGCCCTTTGCCGCCCAGCTGGCAGCCAAAGAAGTGGCCAACAAGGCTAAGGAATTTGGCGTCCGCTATATTGATGTTCGGGTAAAGGGGCCGGGGGCCGGACGGGAATCTTCGATCCGGGCTCTGCAGGCCGCCGGACTGGAGATCAAGTCCATCCGGGATGTGACTCCGATTCCCCACAACGGTTGTCGGGTGAGAAGAAGAAGAAGAGTTTAAAGGAGATCAGCCATGGCCAGGTATCAAAAACCGGATTGTCGCTTGTGCCGGATAGAAAAGACCAAACTTTTCTTGAAAGGCAATAAATGTCTGACCGATAAGTGTCCGCTTGAAAGACGGCCCTTCGCTCCCGGACAGCATGGCCGGATGCGGAGAAGGGTGCTGGGCTATGCCCTGCAGCTCAGAGAAAAGCAGAAACTGAAAAGATATTATTGTATGTCGGAACAGCAGTTCCGTCTTTTCTTCAAGCGGGCTGAACAGCAGAAAGGTGTCACCGGCGAGAACCTGCTGGTGATGCTGGAAAGAAGGCTGGACAATGTGGTCTTTCTGCTGGGGCTGGCCCAGTCCAGGACTCATGCCCGGCAGATGATTACTCACGGTCATATTCTGGTCAACGACCGGAAGGTGACCATTCCCTCCTACCTGGTGAAAGTCGGAGACCTGGTTGCCCTTAAAGAGAAATCAGCCAGGAATGAAAATTTCCGGGCGGTGGTTGAAGCCAACCGGACCAAGTCAGTTCCCGGCTGGCTGCAGGTGGACTGGGATAACTTTCAGGGACGAATTGTTGCCCTGCCCACCAGACAGGATATCACCATTCCGGTGGAAGAGCATCTGGTGGTCGAGCTTTATTCGAAATAGCGAGGAAGGCGGCTGGCGACAGCCCTTCCTTTTAAGGAGGAACCATGACCGAACTTGGTTTCCAGAGGCCAAGATTTTTAGAGTGTGATTACGAAACGCTGAGCGATACGTACGGCCGGTTTCAGGCCCAGCCTTTCGAACGGGGCTACGGCATCACCATCGGCAATTCGCTGAGAAGGATCCTGCTGTCCTCGATTACCGGAGCGGCCATAACCGCCGTCAGGATTGGTGGAGTGCTGCACGAATTTTCCACCCTGCCCGGAGTGGTGGAGGATGTGACCCATATCATCCTCAACCTGAAAACCATACCGTTGAAACTGAAGGTCAACGAACCCAGGAGAATGAGCCTGAAAGTGGTCGGGCCGGCCGAGGTTAAATCCGGCGACATCGTCCATGATTCTGACGTTGAAATCCTGAATCCGGATATTCACATCGCCACCCTGGATGCCGACGGCAAGCTGGAAATGGAAATGGTTGTCAAGAACGGCCGCGGTTACATTACCGCCGACCAGAACTTCGACAGCGACCTGAGCGTGGATTTCATTCCTCTGGATTCTTCTCACTCGCCGGTTCTGAAAGTCAATTACACCGTTGAGCCGGCCAGAGTCGGCAAGCGTATCGATTATGAAGGTCTGACCCTGGAAATCTGGACCAATGGAGCCATCCGGCCGACTGATGCCCTGTCCCAGGCGGCCAAGCTGATGCGCGACCACCTGGCCATTTTCCTCAACATTGTCGATGAACCCCTGGAGCGGGAGACATTGATGCCCAAAAAGGAGATTCCTTACCTCGACAAAGTGGAAACTCTGGCTCATACCATAGACCATCTGGAACTTTCGGTCCGGGCCAACAACTGTCTGCGGGCGGCTGGCATCGGCTATGTCTACGAGCTGGTTCAGAAAACTGAGGATCAGCTACTGAAGACCAAAAACTTCGGTCGCAAATCACTGGAAGAGATCAGAAATAAACTGGCCGAGATCGGCCTGGGTTTGAACCTGGAATTGCATCCCAAGTTGCTGGAGCAGGTTCAGGCAGTCATCAAGCAGAGCAAAAGCGATAAGGAGCTGGAAGCATGAGACACCGGGTTAAGCGATATCAACTCAGAAGGAATACTGCCCATCGCCGGGCCCTGCTGAGGAATCTGGTAACTTCTCTCCTGGAGAGAGAGAGAATCAAGACCACGCTGGCCAAAGCCAAGGCAGCCAGGCCGGTGGCCGAAAAGATGATTACCCTGGGTAAAAAAAATACTCTGGCTGCCCGCCGTCTGGCTCTGGCTTATCTGACCAAAGAGGCGGCCGTGCAGAAACTGTTTTCAGAACTCGGGCCGAGGTTCAAGGAGCGTCCCGGGGGTTACACCAGAGTGGTCAAGCTGGGCCCGCGTTCGGGAGACGGAGCCCCGATGGCTATGCTGGAATTGCTGGGGGCCGAGTATAAAAAGAAAGCCAAGAAAAAAGAAAAGGAAAAAGGCAAACCGGCCAAATAATTTCCTGGTTTTAAGATTCTCCTCGACCGGGAAACCGGGTCTTAATTCAACCGGAGCTGCAGGCCGCAACCTGTTAGGTAAGCTGATATTAACGTCCTCAAACCGCGAGCTGAGAGTTCCCCTTATTTTTCAATCCTTCGGCCGGCGGCATCCCTGATAAATGCTCTGCCAGTATTCATCATACAGGTTTGAGATCTGAACCACCGGCTTCTGGTTGGTGGTGGCGTGGATAAACTCCCGCTCGCTGATCATCAGGCCGACGTGGCTTATGCTCTTACGGCCGAAGAAGACCAGGTCGCCGGTTTTTTCCTGACCTCTGGGCACTTCCAGCAGGCCCGAACTGGTGAACTGGATATCGGCATCCCGGAGGATTTCCAGCCCGCTCAGCCTGTAAATCAACTGGACATAACCAGAGCAATCAAGACCCAGGGGGCTGGTGCCTCCCCAGAAATAGGGCAGGCCCAGGAACCTTCTGGCCAGTTCCACCATTTGCTCCGGGCTCAGACGAGGTCTCCGGAATGGAGCCTGTTTGACCTGGCCGTCGCCTATCTGGATGAAAGCCTTCCGGTTGTCGGGCAGAATTACCTCACCCCAGCGGCCCTCGAATTTCTCCAGAACCAGAATCGAGCTGATGGGCGCAAACAACAAAGGCTTCTGTTTGGTAACATCTGGTCCCGAATAGAGGTAGGCCAAAAGGCTCGTAATTTCTATAACCTGCCCTTCTGAAGCATAGGGCTTTTCGTCCCCGGCATAAAGCCGCAGGGCAGTCCCGGAAACCCAGCCCTGATAGGTATCGGGTGTTTCTACCCGGTACCAGACCTGTTTTTTAGTGTCCTTTTCGGTCTTCAGAATTTTGACCGTCGTCCCCAGGAGAGCCTGACTGACCACGTCGGCCAGGTCGTCGGCCCTGGAGTACATGTTTTCCACCGGGTTGATGATTACCCCGGCGCTGGCAGCCTTCTGAGCATTCTGGCAGGAGTCGAAAATTATTAATATCAGGGCGGCGGCAAAGATCCGGATAATTATCTTTTTCATCTCGAATCCTACCTCCTTTGAAGGTATTATATTATTATTCAGTCTCAATAAAAATTCTTTTGTTGGCCGCCGGTTTTGGTTTAAGATGGTGGAAAGAAGTGGAGGAGGCCATGAGAAGAAAGGATTTCATAAAGACGGGCGGATTATTACTTGCTTCTTCTGTTCTGGGTGCCTGCCCGGGGAAGATTACAAAGAAGCAGGAGTCCGAAACCAGAAAAGGGAATCTGAAGGTCAGCACCACCATCTATGAACTTCAGCTGCGCCAGGCCTGGACTCTGTCCCGGGGCACCTGGAATACCAGGAGAAATGTCCTCGTCCGGCTGGAAAAGGATGGAATTGTGGCCTATGGAGAATCGGCTCCCATACCGAGATACAATGAGAATGCCGAAAGCAATCAGGAATTCATACAGCGGGCACTTCCGATTCTGGAAAAAGACCTCTGGGAGTATCAGGACCGCTGGCGGGAGCTGGAAGCCCTGACTCCGGGGCAGAATGCTGCCAAGGCCGCCCTGGATATGGCTATCCTGGACTGGGTCGGAAAAAATCTCCGTATACCCCTTTATAGATTTTTTGGCCTCGACCGCAATAAAACTCTGCCCACAACTTTTTCCATCGGTATAGATACAGTGGAGGTAATGCAGAAGACGGTTGAATCGGTTCCGGCTTTCAGGAGGCTCAAGATTAAAGTCGGGGTGGCCGATGATAAAAAACACATTGAAGGCATACGGGCGGTGACCGACCGGCCGCTCATCGTCGATGCCAACGAAGGCTGGAAAGACCGCCAGCAGGCGCTGGAGATGATAAACTGGCTGGCTGACCGGGGAGTGGAATTTGTAGAACAGCCGATGCCGGCCGACAACCTGGAAGACCATCGCTGGCTTAAGGATCGGGTTAAGATTCCCATCATGGCCGACGAGAGCGTCCACAAAATTCAGGATGTGCCGGCCCTGGCTTCGGCTTTTCACGGGATAAATATCAAGCTGATGAAGTGCGGGGGACTGCAGGAAGCGCTGCGCCTGGTGGCTGTGGCCAGGGCGCATGGACTGAAGCTGATGATCGGCTGCATGATCGAAAGCAGCCTGGCCATAGCGGCCGCCGCCACGCTGACTCCGCTCTTTGATTATGCTGACCTTGACGGAAATATACTGATAAATAACGACCCCTTCAGAGGCTTAACTCTGGAGGGCGATCGCTGGCTGCTGTCGGATAAACCGGGCCTGGGGGTGGAACCGGCCATCCCCGACTGGTAACGATTGTTTTCATCTTTCGGAGATTATCCGCCCGTACTCGCTGGACCTTTCCAGCCGGTCAAAGTGATTGTAAACCAGCCGTCCAATTTTTCTCAGGACAGCATTCCCGTCTTCAGAGGGCGCCAGGAAGGTGGTCATGAGGCAGATGATGTAGGGTCTCTTTTTCAGAAAAACCACTCCGGAATCGCAGCGCACTGCCTCCAGTTCTCCGGGCTTATCGGCCACGGTGACCCCTTCCGGAACTGCCTGTTGCAGCGGGCTGTCCTTGGGCAGAGCCAGCAAATCGAAGAACAGCTGACGGTATTCAGCCCCCAGAACTTTTCCCCGCCAGACCCTTTCCAGCAGAGTCATCATCTCCCCGGGCGTGGAAATATTTTCCCGGCCTTCTTCAGCGGCCCTGAGGTCCATCATTTTCCTGCGCAGCCGGGTCTGCTTCAGTCCCAGGGAGGCAAGTCGATTGTTAACCGCCTCCATTCCCACCCGGTCGATCAGCAGATTGGTGGCTGTATTATCGGAAAGAACAACCATTAAAACGCAGAGGTCTTGAATTGAAATTTTAAGCGAGGGATGGCCGAGATAGTTCAAGATGGGGCCGCCTCCTACCTTGCTTTCAGGTTTCAGGTCGACAAACTCATCCAGGCGCAGGCGGTTCTCTTCAGCCTGTTTGAGAACTTCGAGCAGAATGGCTATTTTAATTGAGCTGGCCTGAGGGAAAATTTCATTCTCGTTGAGGGAAAAAGTCCGGCCGGTGGTCAGGTCTTTGACGGCCAGGCCGAGCACCCCGTCCAGGGAATCCCTGACGGCCGTGAGCTGGATGAGCAACCTGTTATCCAGCTGGCTGACCTTGTCCTCGCCCCGAAGGTGGAGATTTCCCAGCACCAGCCAGCATAGAGACAGAAGGATAAGAGTCTTTTTACGGTAAAATCTCATTCTTGACCCTCCTGTTCGGTTATATAAACGGGCCTGTATTTTTAATTATTTTTGATGATCAATTTTTGTCCGGGAACCAGGACATCGCTGCTCAGGTTATTGTCCTTTTTTATCTTTTCCACGCTGAGGCCAAAGTTTCTGGAGAGTTGGTACAGGGTATCACCGGCCTTCACCACATAAGTTAGACTGTCATTGCCGGCAGAACTCCGGGGGGTGGCGGTCGGGGCCGGTCCTCCTTCGTCCTCAGCCGGAGTCAGCCCCTGAGCCCGGCCCGGTATTTTTAGTCTCTGTCCGGGATATATCAACCGGGCGTTTTTAAGGTTATTGAGGCGGACAATAGCCTGGATGGTTGTCCGGTAGCGTCTGGCAATTAAACCCAGTGTTTCTCCCGGCCTTACAGTATGCCAGCCGAAGACCGCTTCCGGAGGAATCCAGCTGGGCAATTCAGACAGGCAGGCGCTCGTCTGTTCACTGTAGCCGGGCGGAACACGCAGTTCATACTCATAGTTTGGAGTGGAATCGTGCCTCAGCTCGGGATTAAGCTGAATCAGCAGGTCCTGACTGATTCCCAATCTTGAGGCCAGCTGGGACAGCCTGGTCGGTTTTTGAACAATTACTGTCTCAAAGGAGAGCGCCGGCTCGGGCTGGGGCAGGCTGAAACCATATTTTTCAGGATTCTCTATGATCAGAAGCGTGGCCATAAACCTGGGCACGTATCTGGCGGTTTCGTAGGGCAGGTTGGCAAACAGGTCCCAGAAATTATCGAGGTAATCGATTTTCTGGGCCCGGATGACATTCTGGACCCGGATTTCGCCGCAGTTGTAGGCGGCGATCGCGGTGCTCCAGTCGCCGAAAAAGTCATGGAGCTCCTGCAGATACCTGATTGCGGCCCGGGTTGATTTGACCGGGTCCATTCTCTCGTCTATGAATTTATCCCTTTTCAATCCGTAACGATAACCGGTGGAGGCAATGAATTGCCAGAGTCCGAGAGCCCGGGCCCTGGACAGCGCCCGGGGCTTGTAGCCGCTTTCGATCAGGGGCAACCAGGACAGCTCTTCCGGCAATCCGGCCTTTTTGAGCTCTTCAATGATCATCGAGCGATAAAGTCCGGCTCTCCGGTAAGCTTCTTCAAAAAATTTCTTTTCCGTGGTCTGGAAACTCTTGATTTCCCGTTCCACCCAGTTGTTTTCAACCAGGGGAATCGTCTTGTGGTTGCTGATCGGGGTGGGCAACCGGAAAGCATAAACCTTCTGAATTTTCTGGACCAGCATAATCCGGAGGTCATTTTTTTCCTGGTAAAGGTCGGACTCCGGAGGAGCTTCGATTCTCAACAGGACTGAATAGGCCTGGTCCAGGAGATCCAGAGCTCGGTCCAGTTCGCCCTTTTCCAGAGCAGTCTGAGCTTCCTGGACCAGGGCATAGACTTCTTCGCTCTGAGCCGGAGTGTCCTGAATTTCCGGTTCAGATTTTACCGGTTCCGCTGCCGGCTGGTCGGCCTCAGGAGGGGTTGTCGTCGCCCGGGGTTGAGCCGCTTCCGGAGAGGGCCCGGGCTCTGCGACCGGTATGGTCCCGGCAGTCTTGGGAACGGTTGTCTTTTTGGCCGCGGTGGAACAGGCAAAATTCATAGCCAGCAGAGCAGCCAGCATAACCGCCATCGCGAAATAAGAACGAGCGCGCATGTCACAACTCCAGTTCTATGTTTATAACATCATAATTTTCATTAATCAATCTTCGGGTTCTCGCCCGAAAGCTCTGGCCTCAGTGGTTTAGGTGCCACTTCCAGGCGGTCTGGATGATAAACTCCAGCTCGGAAAATTCCCGCCGCCATCCCAGCCAGGTCTCGGCTTTGTCGCTGGAGGCCAGCAGCACCGGGACGTCGCCCGGCCGTCGCGGTCCGAATCTCAGGTTGACCGTTCTGCCGGTCACCCGTTCTGCTGTCCGGATCACTTCCAGCACCGAATAGCCGCGGGCTGAGCCCAGATTAACCGTCTGGCTCTGTCGTTCAGACATCAGCTTTTCCAGGGCCAGGATGTGGGCTGTGGCCAGGTCGCTCACATGGATATAATCCCTGATGGCCGTGCCGTCGGCCGTGGGGAAGTCGTTTCCGAAAACCTGAAATCCCGGATTCCTCCCCAGAAGATGAAGAAGGAGATTCGGGATCAGATGGGTTTCCGGGTCATGCCATTCGCCCAGTTCTCCCCCGGGGTCGGCTCCGGCGGCGTTAAAGTAGCGCAGCGAAACATATTTGAGTCCATAGGCCCGGTCGTAATCGGGAAGCATCCTTTCCACCATAAACTTGCTCGCTCCATAAGGGTTGATGGGCTGAAGTGGATGGTCTTCCGGTATTGGAGTCTTTACGGGCTGGCCGTAAACGGCGGCGCTGGAGGAAAAAATAAAATATTTTACCCCGGCCTCCAGCATGGCCTGAAGCAGATTCAGGCTCGAAGTCAGGTTATGAAGGTAATATTTGTGGGGGTCGGCGTACGATTCTCCGACCTGCATCAAGGCGGCAAAATGCATAACTGCTTCTATCGGGTGGCGACGGAAAACATTTCTCACTTCCTCCGACGACCTCAGGTCAGCCTGAATCAAACGTCCGCCCCGGACCAGCTCCCGGCGGCCGGTGCTGAGGTTATCGAAAACTATTACCTCGTATTTTCTTTTGAGCAGTTCCTTGACAGTGTGTGAGCCGATATAGCCGGCTCCTCCGGTCACCAGAATGGCCACTATTTTTTCTCCTGAATCAATTTTCTGGCCAGCTTCAGTCCCTGGGCTCTCGTCTCGAAATGGTTGTCGAGCTGCAGACGGTAGAGTTTTTTCAGAAGCTGACCCATGCCCGGTCCGGGAGGCACACCCAGCTTGATGAGATCCCGGCCCATGAGCACTGGTTTGATGGTTTCCCTGTTAACCTTGAGTTCCTCAAATTTCCTGAGCAGCCACTGGGCCTGCCGGTCGAGGCGGGTGATAATCCTGGCCCGCCGTCCGGACCGGTCGGCGGTGTCAAGATAGACCAGGAGCTCGATTTCTCCTTTTATATCCGCCGCCAGACGGTTGAAAGCCTTTTTGGTAACCAGCTTTCTGTTCAGCCACAGCTCGGAAACACGGTGATGGTGACGGATCAGCATGGGGACTGCCTGCCGCAGGTTATAACCATTCCAGGAAAATATTTTCTGCCGCTGGAAGACTTTCCTGGCAATCTTTTCACTCAGCAGGTCGTGCCCGTTGTTGGTTATGACCAGGCGGTTCTTCTTGTATTCCCAGGAAGCGGTGGCCGGCTTGCCGGTATCATGGAAAAGAGCAGCCAGCAGCAGGGCCAGTTTTCTGGTCGGTTCCAGACGGGTGAAGTCGGCGATGGCCCGAGCCTGGTCGACAGAAAGCAACGTATGAGCCCAGACCGTATGATGCCCGAACTCATCCTTTTCCGGGTGAAAGATTGAATCCTGGATAGACAGGGTCAGGCGGTAAAGCTCAGGAAAGAGCTGACGCAGGACTCCAAGGCGATGCATTTCAGCCAGACCTCGGGAGGGGCGGCGCGAGAGAAGCAGAATCTTGAACAGCTCTTCGTTAACCCTTTCCACGCTCAGTCCCTTGAGGTCAATTTCCCTGGCTACCAGGTAGATTCCCGGGTCTATCGAAAATTCAAGGACCGAGGCAAACCTGGCTGCCCGCAGAACCCGCAACGGGTCGTCAGGAAAAGCCCGGGGGTTGGTCAACCTGATCATTCTGTTCTTGATGTCCTCAGCTCCCTGGAAGGGGTCGATGAGGGTTCCGTCCTCAAGCCTCAGGGCCAGGCTGTTGCATCGGAAATCTCTCCTTTCCAGGTCTTTTTCCAGGGGAAGATAAGGGTCAGCCTTAATTATGAAATCCTTATGGCCGCGTTGCTGCCCCTCGGCTGTCTGACTGGGCTCGTCCTTCCGGGGGAGGGCGATATCGTAGGTGTGCCCGTCGACCGTGAACTTGATGACCCCGAAGCTTTTTCCGACCAGGTCCACTTTTCCCCGGGGCTGCAATTTCTTGATTATTTCATCCAGGGGATGTCCCTGGACCAGCAGGTCGACTTCCTCGGTCAGGACTCCGCGCAGTCTGTCCCGGACAAAGCCCCCGACGGCATAGATGTCCGGGCCAAAAAGCTGGACAAATAACCGCCGGTGACGGAAGTCGGCCTTTAATTTCTTCATCAAGGGTATTTTACCTATTTTTTAGCCTGTTTGAAGACCCGCAGTCCCGTATACTCTGCCGGTGGCGGCAAATAGGCTTCAGCGGCTTTTGAACGGTGAACAGCGCTCAGTCCGAGCACTTTGCCCTTACCGTCTGTGTCCGTAGCCCATTCGGCCACACTTCCACCCAGGCCGAAAATCAGGCTTTCGGTCGCCGGGGAGAACCGGTCCACGGGTAGCAGCAGGGGAGCCTTGCCCTTGAGACTGGCCAGGATCCGGCCCAGCAATCTGGCGTCGTCGAAGTTTACCGGATAACCGGCCCAGTAATCCAGGGTGTTGTCTTCACCTGAGGCCACGGCCTGAAGTTTCCGGGCTTCCTCTTCGGTCGGCAGCCGGTAGTTTTCTCCGGTCAGCTGGCTCAGCCAGCGAACATAGCTCTGGGCCCGGTCAAAGGTAATTCCGGAAACCGGGTAATTTTCTGTGCCCGGCTCGAATTGATAGCCGGGGTCAAAAGCCTTCCACTGGGCCCTGGTAACCTCAAACCGGCCGACTTCCAGGTCTGCCCACCTGACTGTTTCCGGTATCAGTTTGCCCTTCACCAGCAGACCGTAAGAACGTCCGCTCCGCCCGAATTTCTGAGCTTTCAGGGCCAGGTCGAGGGGCGAACCTTCTTTCAGGGCTTCATTTTCAGGGCGAAGGGTCTTAAAGAAATGCTTATCAAACCAGGCCAGTTCTTCTTCCATCTTGCGCCGCTGGTGGCTTAACTTGCGCAGTCCATGGGGCTCACCCGGGAAAATGATAAAGCGCACCGGGGCCTGGCCGATTTCTTTCAGAGCGCGATAGTGCTCCATCCCCTGACTGAAAGGAACGCTGGTGTCTTCTGTTCCGTGAAATATGATGGTCGGGACTTTCATGTCCTTGAAATGAAACAGCGGCGATTTTTTGATGTAGTAATCGGGCCTTTCCCAGGGTGGCCCGAGCAGATAATAATTATCGAAGCTGACTCCGAAAGCACAGGTCCCGTAGTCGCTTATCCAGTTGACATCTGCCGCCCCGATACCGGCCACCTTGAAGCGGTCTGTCCAGACAGCCAGGCCGATGCTCAGGATGCCTCCGTTTGACCAACCCATGGTGCCCAGCCGGTCCGGGTCCACCAGTCCTCTGGCCACCAGATTATCAATGCCCTTGAGCATATCCTCGATTTCGTACTCGTAATAGTGATCGCGTATGGATTCCGCAAATTTCTGCCCGTAACCCATCGAGCCGTGATAATTGGGCATCAGGACAAAACAGCCTTTCTGGGCCAGGATATTTGGATAATAGGCATATGATTCTTCATAAGCGTCCATATCGATTCCCATCGGTCCGCCGTGAATATTGAGGAACAGGGGATATTTCTGGCCCGGCTGGTATTCGTGGGGATAATAAAGGATTCCTTCGATTTCATCGCCCAGAGCGCCCCTCCATTTGATGACTTCGGTCCGGGCCATTTTCCTGCTCTGAAGATGGGCGTTGAGTTCGGTCAACTGCTTTTCGGTAATTATTCTGTTATCTTCCAGCCGGCCGACAAACCACTGCGGTGGCCTGGAAGCGGTGGTGTGGGCGTATACCAGACGGTTGCCTTTCATCTGCAGACTCAGGTTGAAAAGGTGCGGACAGTGGTTGCCTTCTAACTCCCGGTGAATAATACCTTCTCCCTGACGGTAATAACGACGCCATCTGGGCACCGCCCCGCTGGCCAGAAAAGCGACAAATCCATCCTCCCGGACCTCAAGTCCCATGCCCATCAGCCCCCATTCCCAGTCGAGGTTAATTTCCCTGTGAGTACCACTTTTCAGGTCATAATAGTAAAGGAATTCAGCCCCGGTGGTTTCATTGACCGGGTCGACAGTTTTCATTACCGTAAAATAAAACCCCTGGTTGTTGAGGTCCCAGTAAATTCCGGATGGTTTGAAAAAGGGGTCGGGGAAAATTTCCCGGCTGGATTTATCCTGAAGATTGACCAGAAAAAACTTCGGCTTGACCCTCTTGTCCACTTCATAACTCAGACTCTGGTTGTTCCTGGTAACCACCAGTTTTTTGTCCGGGGAAAGCTCAAAGCTGGTGATCTGGTCCAGGTTGTCGGTCAAACGCTGCCAGGTTTTCTCCTTAAGGCAGTAGATGAACAGCCGCTGGGGAATCATATGTTCCTGGTCTTCATAGACAATCGAGTCATCTTTCTTTTCTTTTTCTTTTATTTCCCGCAGGGTCTTTGGCTCCCTAGCCAGTATCAAAAAATGGTCGTTATCAACCCAGTCGTAGCCGATCACTCCGAACTCCAGGCTGGTAACCTTCCAGGGTTCGCCGCCCCTCAGGTCGAGCAACCACAGCTGTTGTCCCTTGCTCTCGTCTTCCCTGGAGGCGCTGTCTGAAGTGTCCACCCGGCTGCTCAGGAAGGCAATCCGCTGCCCGTCGGGCGACCACCTGGGCCGGGATTCGGAAGAATTACCCCTGGTCAGTTGAAAGGCAGGTTGTTCCCGGTCCAGATAGTTCAGAAAGAGATGGGCTACCCGGCGGTCTCTTTCCCTGTCCGGAATATTTTTAACCCAGACCACCCTGGTGCCGTCGGGCGAGATTTGAAAATCAGAGGCTCGCTCCTGATTGATGACGTCATCAATCTTCCAGGGCTGGGTAACCTGCTTTGACTCCTCGGCCGAAAAAGGGCCCGGGAAAAATATGACCAGGACCAGGCCCAACAGGACCATTTTCCAGAGTTGATTTTTTCCAGCCATGAATCCTCCTGGTTTCTAATAATTTTCAATTTAGTTTATATCCTCAGCCGTCAGGAATCCAGAAAAATCTTGGGCGGCTTGTAATCGGATGGTTTTTAAGGTATTTTTAGTTTCCGTCCGAAAAAAATCTTTGTCTGCTGTGATGTGATGAAAGAGAAAACAAAGGTCCTGATATTTTTAGTCCTGACCTGGGCCCTTTCCCTGGCGGCGGGCAACACCTTATCCGGCCGTCCGGCCAGGAAGAATATCGAACTGAACGTGAAGGAGACACAGATCGCGGACCTGTCCGGCTCCGGCTTGACCCTGTCTTTCCATGTCCGCCTGGAAAATAATTCTTCCCGGAATTACGCTCTGGTTTCCTATCAATACCAGGTCCTGATAAATGAAAGGGAATACTTCCGGCAGGCAGTCACTCTTGACCGGCCGATTGACCTGCCAGCCGGCAGCCAGACAGTGGTCAATTTTCCGGTCAGAATAAATTATCAATACCTGGAACCATATCTTACCGGAACCAGGCAGCAGGCAGCCTGCCTGATGACCGGGGAAATAATTTTTCAGGACGATAGAAAAAAGACAGAAAAGATGAATTTTGATTTCCGGGCTGATTTTCCGGTTTTCAAGCTGCCGCAGGTCCGGTTTCATCCCCTGAGGGTCCGCGACCTGACTCTGGGAGGGGCGGATTTTGATTTTCGTTTTGACCTCAGCAATCCGAATGGCTACGACCTTCTGATTCAGAAAATCAACCTGGAGCTGTTGCTGGGCACCCGGGTTATATATTCCGGGCAGCTGACAGGAGATAACACCCTGACTGCGGGAGAAAGCAAATCCTGCACTCTGCCGCTGATACTTGATTTTTTCGAGCAGGGCCGGGAGCTGCGGGATAGTCTGGAGAAAGAAAATCCGTCTTTCACCCTGAAGTTGAGAATTGAAGCCGATTCGGCCTGGGGCTGGCTGGTCTTTCCGCTGGAAGCGACGGCTGCCATCCCCAAAGAATTCAGCCGCTGACTTGCCCGACATGGTTTCAGCAATTATTACCACCTATAACAGGGCTATTTTCCTGGCCGAAGCTATCGATTCTGTTCTGGCCCAGACTTATTTTAAGAAGAATCCTGCCGACTGGGAATTGCTGGTGGTCGACGACGGTTCGACCGACAGCACGCCGGAGGTGGTGGCCGGTTACCAGCAGAGATTTCCTGGCGTCAGGTATGTTCGCCTCGACCACGGGGGAGTGAGCCGGGCCCGCAATCAGGGCCTGAAACTGACCGGCGGGGAGTTCATCGCCTTTCTGGATTCCGATGACCTCTGGCTCAAGGACAAGATTCAGGTCCAGATGAGTTATCTCAAAGCTTTCCCCGAAGCCCGATTCTGCCTGACAGAAGAAATCTGGGTCAGGCACGGAAGGCGCGTCAATCAGAGGCGGCGGCATCAGAAATATTCTGGCCGGGTGCTGGATAGAGTGTTGCCGCTCTGTCTGTTGAGCCTTTCCTCGGCTCTCTTCCGACGCCGGCTGTTTGAGGAAGTAGGTGAGTTCGACGAGAGCCTCCCGGTCTGCGAGGATTACGACCTCGGTTTGAGAATTGCTCTGCGTTATCCCTATCACTTCCTGCCCGCTCCCCTCATCGTCAAACGGGGTGGGCATCCTGACCAGCTTTCGAAGAAATACTGGGGCCTGGACAGGTGGCGGGTCCAGGCTCTGGAGAAGGCACTCGAGCTGGCCACAGCCGAGACGGACAAGGCGCTGATCAGGGCTGAAATAGTCAAAAAGTGCCGGGTTCTGGTCGGGGGCTTCCTGAAGAGGGATTGTCTGGAAGAAGCTGATTATTACCAGCAGAAAGTTCGGAAGTATTCAGAATTGCCCGCAAGCCGCGTGCAGGTCATGGACAGGACAAAATTGGAAAAAGACTGATTGCTGGAAGATAAGGGAAGAATATTGCCTGCCAGGTCCTTTTTATTCAATCAATTAAAAGACAGCCGGGCTCCCGCAGGAGAGCCCGGACTTTTATTGGAAGAGCTGAGATGGATCAGAACCAGAAATTCAGACCGAGAACCAGGGAATAACCGTTAAAATCAAAATCCTCAAAACCCTCAAAGGAATCCCGGAACCTCGCCTGAAGGAAATTATAGCGGACGCCAAGATCCAGGGTGGTGCGACTGCCAACGGGCACCATAACTCCGGCAAAGGCATTGTAGCCAATGGAGAGGCGGTTTTGTTCTTCAAGAATTGAATAATAAACCGGATAAACAGTTATATCTCCCGACGGGTCGCTGTAGATCCAGGGGTCGGAAAAATCAACTATGTCGCCCTGCAACCTGACCGTCCAGACATACAGACCCACACCGCCGCCAAAATAGGGAACGAATCTGACCCGTCGTCCGAGCGGGGTCACCTTTAAGGAAAGAGAGATCGGTGTCTGGGAAACCTCGAAGGTATGAATGATGGCTTCGCCATAGAAATCGGGAAAGGCGAAATAAGTGCTATCCACCCGATACTGGGTATAATCCAGGTACCAGCCGGCTTTCTGACGGTTGTAAAAATCAACAGAAAGCTCCAGACTGAGATTACGATTCAGAAAATACTCATAGGATATCCCGAGCATTCCAGCCTGATAGGCTGATTTCCTAAAACTCATATTTTCAAATTCTATGGTCCACAGGCTGTCAGGACCGCCGCTCATCCTGGGGACGAAATAGCCGTAGCGGATGGTAAAAATACTGGCCGAAGCGGTCAGGGGAATGAGCAGCACTGCCAGAGCCACAATTATGATCGATTTTTTCATCTTGATTACCTCCTCGCCACTCCATTATAGCAAATTACGTGCCAGGAAAAATACCCGGGAAAAAGGCAGGCTGGGCCCGGAGCTGTTTTATTTTTTAGACAACTGTCCTTTTTTTGTTGAATCTCTGGCCATTTTGGGCTATTCTCGGGCTGTAAAAGGAGGAGCGGGTGCCTTCCGAGGTTTTTGTCCTTCGCCATCAGGAGCTGGAGCCTGAACGGCTTGATTTCCTGACCGGACGGCTCAAAAAAGGGGCAATTCTGGTCTATCCCACAGAAACCTTTTATGGCCTGGGCGGCCTGGCCACCATCAGATCTGTAGCCGAGCGAATTTTCAGCCTTAAAGGACGGGAAGCCGGCAAGACTCTGCCCTTTGTGGCTTCAGACCTGGCAATGGTCCTGGAGTTCATAGAACAACCATCAGAAATTTTTTTCAGACTGGCTGAACATTTCTGGCCCGGTTCACTGACCCTGGTTCTCAGAGCCAGAGGAAATGTCCTGCCCGATATTCTTTACGGTCCGGGCCTGACCATCGCTGTCCGGGTGCCGCCTCTTAACTGGCTCAGGGAATTAATCAGGAAAAGCGGGGCTCTGCTCATTTCCACCAGCGCCAATTTAAGCGGGCAACCACCGCTGGACGACTTTCCCGCGGTGTATCAACTTTTCCGGGACAGCGTGGATCTTATGGTGGACGGCGGCCGCACTCCTGGAGAAAAACCCTCAACCATCATCGACCTGACCGGTTCCGAACCGGCCTGTCTGAGAGAGGGGAAGATAGCCGCTGAGGAAGTCTGGGCCTACCTTTATGAAAGGTGAGAACAGGCTGATTTTTATTTAACTTTGGCTCCTGGCGGGAGTTCCCGGTCAAAGAACGGTATGGTGGCTTTGCCCTCGACTTCAGCTGCCAGCAGCATGCCCTGAGATTCTACGCCCCGGATAACCGCCGGCTGCAGGTTGGCGATGACGATGAACTCCTTGCCCACCAGTTCTTCCGGGGAATAAGTTTCGGCTACCCCGGCCACAATCTGCCTTTTTTCAGTTCCCAGGTCAATCTGCAGTTTAAGCAGCTTGCTGGTTCCCGGGACTCTCTCAGCGGCCAGCACTCTGGCCACCCTCAAATCCATTTTCTTGAAGTCTTCATAAGTGATGTAATCCATTTTTACCTCCGGCTTGGGTGCGGTTTCTGACCGGGTCTTCGGTTTTTCCACTTCCCCGATAAACTCCTGCAGGTCTATCCTGGGGAAGAGAGCTTCCGGTTTATTGATTTTAGTCCCCGCGGCCAGGTCATAAAATGACAGGTCCAATTTTAGAACCTGTCCTGGCTTTCTTTTTTCCCCGATAAAAGTCCAGATCTTTTCAGCCGTCTCCGGCATGACCGGAAAGATGAGGTAGCTGCTGCCGCGGATGGCGCAGAGAGCCTGGTAAAGTATTCTGGCCAGCCGGCTCCGGGCCTCCGGTTTTCTGGCGATTTTCCAGGGTTCCTGGTCAGCCAGGTATTTGTTGGTAACGTTGAGAAAGGCCCAGATTTCTTCCAGGGCCCGGTTGAGGGCGTAATCGTCATAATGAGCATAGACTCGCCCGGCCGTTTCCTGGAAGGCCCTGGCCAGCTCCAGGTCGGCTTCTGCTTCCTCGCCCGGTTGCGGGATTTCAGCCCCGAAATAATTGAAGACCATGGTCAGGGTTCTCTGTACCAGGTTGCCCAGGTCATTGGCCAGGTCGGAGTTTATCCGCTGGATGAAACCCTCATGGGAGAAGCTTCCGTCCAGTCCGACGGGGACTTCTCTCAGCAGGAAATAACGCAGGGCATCCGGTCCGACCTTTTCCAGGATCAGGTAGGGGTCGAGGACGTTCCCCCGGGACTTGGACATCTTGGTCTCATCCTTCAACCACCAGCCATGGCCGAAGACGATGCCGGGCAGGGGAAAGCCGGCGGCCATCAGGAAGGCCGGCCAGAAAATCGCGTGAAAGCGCAAAATGTCCTTGCCGATCAGGTGAACATCAGCCGGCCAGAAGGTCTTAAAAAGTTCCTGGTTCCAGTCGTATCCGGCCCCGGTCACATAATTATGAAGAGCGTCAAACCAGACATAGATGGTATGTCTGGGATCGCCGGGGACAGGAATTCCCCAGCGGACTGAGGTCCTGGTTATGCTCAGGTCTTTAAGACCCTGGCGGACAAAACTGACCACCTCGTTCATCCGGCTCTGGGGTCGGACGAACCTGGGATTGGCGGCGTAGAAATCAAGCAGGGGTTGCTGGTAGGCGGACAGCCGGAAAAAATAGCTTTCTTCCTCCAGCAGGGTCGCCCTGCGGCCGCAATCCGGGCAGAGCTTATAGCCTTCTGGCTCGAGGGGAACGTCTTCGGAGAGGAAATTTTCCTCCGAGACGCAGTACCAGCCCTGGTAAGTCCCTTTGTAAATATCGCCCCTGTCCAGGAGCTGTTTGAATATCTTCTGGACACCCCGTTCGTGGAACTCTTCGGTGGTCCGGATAAAATAATCGTAGGAGATGTTTAGTTTCTGCCAGAGTTCCCTGAACCTGACCACCACCCGGTCGGCCAGCTCTTTTGGCTTGAGCCCCTTTTCGGCTGCCGCCTTTTCTATTTTCTGTCCGTGTTCATCGGTTCCGGTCAGGAAATAAACTCTCCGGCCGCACAGGCGCTGGTACCTGGCCAGAGCATCGGCGATGATGGTGGTGTAGGCATGTCCGATATGGGGGACATCGTTGACATAATAAATGGGTGTGGTTACATAAAAGGTTGGCTTAAACTTCTCTTCCACCTGGAATACCTCCCTTGATGAGCATCATGGCTTCGGTCCGGGTAGCCGGGTTGTTGCGAAAAGACCCCCGGACGGCCGAGGTCACAGTTATGGCTTTGGGCTTTTTTATCCCGCGCATCGACATGCACAGATGTTCAGCCTCTATGACCACCATGACGCCCAGGGGGTTCAGGGTGGCGTTCAGAATATCAGCCACCTGCTTGGTCAGGCGCTCCTGCACCTGAAGCCTCCGGGCAAGGGTATCCACCAGCCGGGCAATCTTGCTCAATCCAATGATCCGCCCCTCTTTGGGAATATAGGCCACATGGGCCACTCCGGCAAACGGCAGCAGGTGATGTTCGCAGAATGAATAGAGCGGAATATTTCTGATGAGCACCAGTTCATCATGCCGTTCGTCCTGGAAAACCTCCAGGCCTTCCTGCGGGTCTATCTGGGTGCCCCCCAGGATGTCCTCCATCATTCTGGCCACCCTTCCGGGAGTGCCCTTCAGACCGGGACGCTCCGGGTCCTCGCCCAGCCCCTCGATTACCAGCCGGACACCCCGTTCGATTTTTTCCAGGTCCATTTTCTTGACCCGGCGGTCCTTTCTTTTCTTTCTGGCCATGTTTTCCTCAGACGTTAAAATTCTTTATCGCCTCCGTGATGATTTGCCTCACGGGCAATTTCAATTTTTCCGCCAGCCGCAGACAATCGTCGTATTCCGGCTGGATACTGACGGGCTCCTGACCGTAATAGCTAACTTTGACCCGGATTTTCTGTCCGCGCAGCCTGAATTCTTTTATCTCTCTTCTCAGGACCCTTCTCTCAACCGGATAATATCTCAATCCGATGGTGGTGGTTTCTCTGAAGACAGCCTCAATCAGCCTGTCTATTTTATCAGTCTCGACCAGTATGGTCAATTTGCTGCCCAGGCGATTCTTTTTCATCACCACCGGTGTCAGGTAGGCTTCCAGGGCTCCCAGTGCCAGGGCCCGGTTAATGAAGTTGCCGAGAACCTGGGGAGAGGAATCGTCAATCGTGGCCTCGATGACCTGGATTTTTCTGGCGGGCTGGAACAGTTCTTGCTCTCCATAAAAAGCCCGCAGGATATTGGGGTGGTACTTAAGTTTTCTGTGTCCCAGACCGTAACCAATTTTTTCGTAGGTCAGCTCCGGCCAGGGGCTAAGGCAGCGTCCGAGAGTGGTCAGAATGGCCGCCCCGGTCGGGGTCAGCAATTCAACCTGTTCCTGGCTTCCATAGACCGGAAAGCCCCGCATCAATTCACCCACGCCCGGGGGAGGCACCGGCAGCCTGCCATGGCTTGTTTCCACGAAGCCGCTGCCCAGGTTGACTGGAGAGAAATAAACCTCACTGACCCGGAGTCTGCTCAACAACCAGCAGCTGCCCACAATGTCCACCAGGGCATCATCGGCGGCTGCTTCATGGAGGTGGGCCGTCCGGAAGCTGCGGCCGTGAACCCGGCTTTCGGCTTCGAACAGCCGCCTGAAGATTTGCAGAGAATTATTTTTTATCTCTGATTCCAGTTTCGAGCGGGAGATTATGTCAGCCACTTCCCGAAAAGTCTTGGCCGGCGAAGCCTTCGGAACCCTGACCTCAACCCGCAGTCCCGAGAATCCCCCGGAGGTAGCTTTCCTGGCTTCCACTTCAACTTTAAGTTTTAACCGGCTTAGGACCTGCCGGAACTCCTCCAGAGGAACACCCAGCGACAGCAACGAGGCCAGGATCATATCACCGCTGGCCCCTGATGAACAGTCAAAATAGATGAACTTCATTCCTGCCTGCCCGGAGCAAAATTTGATAAAAGCATAGCTGTTTTTCCCTGAAAAATCAAAGATGGAAGTTAAGATTGGGGAAAGGGTCCTGTCACGGCGCGCCCCCTGCCGTCCTCGCTCCACCCATCCCCCCGTGGGGAACCCCTTCCGCTGCGGGCGACAGGAGACACGCCGTGCCACCCTTCTTCAGGAATTTTCAGGAATCATTTAAATGGAAATGCTTTATTAAGGGAATTTCAGGGACAGGTTGAGTTCATGGCTTAAATGATAAGGGGTCCTGTCATGGCGTGCCCCCTGTCGTCCTCTCTCCACCGATCTTCCCCGAAGGAGAACCCTTCCGCTGCGGGCGACAGGAAACAACCGGGCTACTCATCTTCATCCGTTTCCAGAAATTACGGCAAAAGGTTGCAGGCTGTTGATTATGAGCAGGAAAGTAAGGACTTGTTGTTATAACCGACAATGAAAATATCTTAGTTCGGCAATGGGGGACATTTGCTTTGGAAAATTTGTAAAAGTGGGGGAGTCGGGGGAAGATGATTGCGGCGGTGGCGCTCTTTTTAGCAGAATTTCCGTCTCTAAATTCTTAAGAAATCCGCAGCTCAATCTTGACTGAAAGTGCCGGTTAGTTATATATGAATAGTTTCAAGAGGTGAGAAGTGAACAAACCGGACTATCCTTCGGTTAAAGTGGGCATTCTGGGCGGAACCGGCCTGTACCGGATCGAAGGCCTGAAGAATATTCAACGAGTGGATCTGGAGACTCCTTTCGGCCCTCCATCCGACAGTTATCTGGTGGGTGAACTGGAAGGAGTACCCGTGGCTTTCCTGAGCCGGCATGGACACGGACACCGGCTGCTTCCGGCCGAGGTGAATTACCGGGCGAACATTTTTGGCTTCAAGCTGCTGGGAGTGGAAAGGTTGATTTCGGTCAATTCGGTTGGCTCTCTCCGAGAAGAAATCAGGCCACGGGATATCGTCCTGGCCGACCAGTTTTTTGACCGCACTCACCGTCATAATACTTTTTTCGGGCAGGGGGTGGTAGCCCATATCAGTCTGGCTGAGCCGGTCTGTCCGGTGCTGGCCCGGCATGTTTATGAAGCGGCCAGGAAGCTTGAGTTATCCGTCCATCCCCGTGGAACTTACGTCTGTATTGAAGGGCCGGCTTTTTCCACCCGGGCTGAATCCAGAATCTACCGCCTCTTTCAGGCTGACGTTATTGGCATGACCGCGGCTACCGAAGCCAAACTGGCCCGGGAAGCCGAAATCTGTTATGTCACCATGAACCTGGTGACCGATTATGATGTCTGGAAGAGTGAGGAAGAATCGGTCAGCGTGGAGCTGGTCCTGGAAAACCTGAAATATAATATTGAGCATGCCAGGGCCGTGATCAAAAGGGCAGTGACTACCATCGGCCTGATTGAAGGACAGTCCTGCTCCTGCCGGCAGGCACTGCAGAACGCCATCGTTACCAGTCCGGAAGCCAGAAACCAGGAAACGGTAGAGAAGCTGGCTCCTCTCATTTCAAAATATATCAAGAATTAGAAAGGAAGCCGGTGAGCCTGATTATCGTCGGTTCGGTGGCTTTTGATACCATTGAAACGCCATCCGGGTGTCGGGAGAGAATAATCGGCGGCTCGGGAACCTACGCCGCTCTGGCGGCCAGTTTTTTTACCAGGCCGGGGCTGGTGTCGGTGGTCGGCCGCGATTTTCCCCGGAGTTTCCTGGACAGGCTTCGTTCCTGGAAAATAGACCTGGCCGGACTCAGGGTCAGAAAAGGCAAGACCTTCTTCTGGCATGGCCGTTATGGTCAGGATCCAAACCTCAGGACGACGGTCAGGACGGAACTGAACGTCCTGCGGGATTTTAAGCCCGTCCTGCCTGAAAGTTTCAGAAAGGCAGAGCTGGTTTTCCTGTCCAACCTGGACCCGGAGAGTCATGATTATATTCTGGGCCAGCTGACGGCAATTAAACTGGTGGCCATGGACACCATCCGTTACTGGATTGAAAACAAGCCAGAAGCCCTGCTACGGGCAATCCAGAAAGTGGATATTCTTTTCGTCAACGACGAGGAATGCCGGCTGATCGCCGATGAATTGAACCTGGTCCGGGCCGGACGCAAGCTTCAGGCAGCCGGGCCAAAAGTCATCGTGGTTAAAAAGGGTGAACACGGGGCCATGCTCTTCGGCAAAAATTTCGTGTTCGGGGTGGTGGCCAATCCCTGCGAACAGGTGGTGGACCCGACCGGGGCCGGGGACGCTTTCGCCGGTGCCTTTCTGGGCTACCTGGACAGTGCCGGACGTTTCAACCGGAGAGAACTGAAAAAAGCAGCTGTCTACGGCAATGTGGTGGCTTCTCTGGTTATTGAGGATTTCGGGGTGGAGGGGTTGCTTCAGGCCAGCGAGCTGGACGTTATAAACCGCTACCACCAGTTTCGCCGGCTGTGTGCTTTTTAAGTGCAAAAAGAAAAAAATTTGATATGATGTCTTTATCTTCTGATAAGAGGTATTAATATGAGCAAAATAAAAACTCTGGTGGAGCCTTTCCGGATCAAGACAGTCGAAAGGATAAAATTAACCGAGCGCCGGGAGCGGGACAGCATCCTTAAACAGGCTGGATACAACGTCTTCAACATTCCGGCGGAAAAAGTTTTCATCGACCTGCTGACTGACTCCGGAACCTCGGCCATGAGCGACAATCAGTGGTCAGGGTTGCTGGTTGGAGATGAATCCTACGCCGGAGCCCGAAACTTTTTTCACCTGGAGTCGGCAGTTAAAAATATTTTTTGTTTCAAGCATGTCATACCCACCCATCAGGGCAGAGCGGCCGAAAGGATTCTGTTTGAAGCCCTGGTCAAAAAAGGAGATTATGTTCCCAATAACATCCATTTTGACACCACCAGAGCTAACGTCGAGGTCCGCGGGGCCCGGGCAGTCGACCTGGTAATAGACGAGGCCTACGACCCGGATTCCATCCACCCCTTCAAGGGCAACATGGACGTGGTTAAATTGAAAAAGTTTATCGAGAGTAAGGGTGTCAAAAAAATTCCGCTGGTCATGATGACCATCACCAACAACAGCGGTGGCGGCCAGCCGGTTTCCATCAGAAACATCAAGGAGGTCAGTCAGGTCTGCAAGCAACATAAGATTCCGCTCTTCTTTGATGCTTGCCGCTTTGCTGAAAACGCCTATTTTATCAAGCGGCGTGAGAAAGGTTATGAAAAGAAATCGATCCTGGAGATAGCCCAGGAGATTTTCTCATACGGTCAGGGTGCCACCATGAGCGCCAAGAAGGATGCTCTGGTCAACATCGGCGGTTTCGTCACTGTCGACGACGACCCTCTGGCTGAAAAATTAAAAAACCTGCTGATTCTGAGCGAGGGATTTCCGACCTACGGCGGCCTGGCCGGTCGCGACCTGGAAGCCATCGCCCGCGGTTTGGAGGAAGTCCTGGAAGAAGATTATCTGGAATACAGGGTAAATCAGGTGGCTTACTTAGGACAGCTTCTGGAGGAAGCCGGGGTGCCGGTTTTCAAGCCGATAGGCGGCCATGCGGTCTACCTTCTGGCCGACAGGTTCCTCCCGCATATTCCCAGGCATCAGTATCCAGGCTGGGCTCTGACTGTGGCTCTCTACCGGGAAGCCGGCATCAGGGCGGTGGAAATCGGCGGGGTGATGTTTGCCAGAAAGGACGAGAAAACCGGCCGGGAAATCTTCCCCAGACTGGAGCTGGTCCGTCTGGCCATTCCCAGAAGGGTTTATACTTCAGCTCACCTCGAATATGTTGCCGAAGCCATAATCGACCTTTATAAGAACAGAGACCGGGTCCGGGGCCTGAGAATAGTCCGGGAGTCGCCCTACCTCCGCCATTTCACGGTGCGGATGGAAGAAATCTGAACCCGCGGCCTCAGACAAAAGATGGGCTCTTGGTTTAACTGCCTCAGGCTATAACCGCTGGCCAGAGGTAAGCCTCTCAAAAGACAGCAAAAGCAAAAGGGAAGAGCTGAAGGGAAATCTCTGACCGGCGGCATGGGAAATTTTTTAAAAAAATCCAAGGAAAGAAGGCCGCCGTTGTCAAATATTGATGAAAAAGGAAAAACTGCTCCCGCGGCTTTCGGGAGCGGGAAAAAAGGAGGAAGCAACATGAGGAAAAGATTTATTGTCTATTTATTAATGGTTGCGGCTTTTGATCTCCTTCTGATTTCATCCGGATTCTCGTGGGGTTCAGCGACCCATGCCTATATGGCCAGAGTCATTGGCCGCTGGAATCTATTTGTCAATTCCCAGGAAATGTACGGTCTGATGGCCCCGGACCTTTTTAATTATAATTTTGATCTGTACGGCGATATGGCCCTCAGAGCCTTTACCCATGGAATGCCAGGGAATGAGTATTTTATGGCGGTCTGGGAGAAGTCCAGGCGGATTGATGGCCAGAAATCGCTGGCTCTGGGCTATGTGGCCCATAACGACGTCTGGGGAGCGGATTTCACAGCTCATCACCGGGCTCTGACCATTACCGCTCCTGGAGATTTTCCTGGCAATCTGGAGCCTGGCTATGTGATCATAAAAGCCCATCTTCTTAATTCGGATCCGACGATGGACAATTACTTCAAGAGCCTCGGACTGTCCAATGATAATTTAGAGCAACTGGAGTTAAGGGTCGAAATGTGCCATCAGCTGGTCGAAACCGCTGGCGACCTGATAATTAGACGGCATGACCCTAAAATCGGCGAGAAAATTATTGTGGCCGCTGTGCTGAGAAACCGCAGCTTCCCCGAGCTATTGATCAGGGCCTTTGGCAATGAAGAATACAACAGGGTCATTCGGCAGAGTGAGTATCAGTTCCGGCGACTGATGATTCAGTATGGAGCCATTCTGAGCCGGCCAGAACCGGAAGCTTTCCAGGCTCTGGCTGAAGAGATGGCTGAGCTGGGTGTGGCTTTCCTGAAAAAATTCACCGGGCTGGAAATCTCACCCGAGCAGGCCCTGGAGATCACCAGGTACGGAATCAAGAAAGCCCTCCAGCTCTGCGCTCCGGACTATATGCCCGAAGTGAGGAAAACCATAGAGCAAGTGAAAACGGAGCTGAAAAACCACCTGGTGTCTGACAATTAATAAAGACAGAAAAGATTGGCGGGGAGCCGTGGGGAAAAGACTCCCCGCCTTTTTATTTTAATTCAAGCTGATAGCCTTTTCAGGGTCCCGGGATGTTTTTCTCCCTCAGCCATTCTGGTTGTGGGCTTCTGAGCGATCAAAAGCATTGATGTCCAGAAAGCCGTGGCCGGACAGGTTAAAGAGAATGTTTGTTTCTCTTCCGGACTTTTTAGCCTCCAGAGCCTCATCTATAACCGCGGCGATGGCGTGAGCGGATTCCGGGGCCGGCAGCAGGCCCTCGGTTTTGAGGAAGATTTCTGCCGCCGTGAAAACCTGTTTCTGCGAATAAGCCCGTGGTTCCACCAGTCCCATTCTTACCAGATGACTGATGAGAGGGGCCATGCCGTGATAACGCAATCCGCCGGCGTGAATCGGTGGCGGGACAAAATCTTTACCCAGGCTGTGCATGTACAGCAGGGGGGTCAGCCCGACTGAGTCCCCGTGGTCGTAGCGAAGCTGCCCCGCGGTTAATGAAGGGCAGGCCTCGGGTTCAACGGCCAGAAAACGCTGTCCGTTCTTACCCTGAAGCTTCTGCCCGATGAACGGAAAACTCAGACCGGCGAAATTGGAACCACCGCCCACGCAGCCGATGAGGATCTCGGGCTCGACTCCGAATTCCCGGCACTGGGAAATAGCTTCCAGCCCGATGACGGTCTGATGCATCAGCACCGCGTCCAGAACCGAGCCAAGGGAATATCTGGTTGCCGGCTGGCTGACGGCGGCTTCCACCGCTTCAGAAATAGCTATGCCAAGGCTGCCCGGGTGGTCGGGATTTTCCCGGTAGTATTTGAGTCCGGACTTGGTGTCCGGGCCGGGACTCTCAACCACCTGTCCCCCGAAAAGCTGGATCATTATCCGGCGCCCCGGCTTCTGGCGGTAGCTGGACCTGACCATGAAGACTCTGGCCCGGAGCCCGAACTGGCTGCAGGCGTAAGCCAGAGCCGACCCCCACTGTCCGGCGCCGGTCTCTGTGGTCAGTGTTTCCAATCCTTCCTGGCTGGCCAGAAAAGCCTGCATCAGGGCGGTGTTGGTTTTGTGGCTTCCGGCCGGTCCGACTCCTTCGTATTTGTAAAAAATTCTGGCCGGGGTGTCCAGGTATTTCCTCAGGGCTGAGGCATAGATGAGAGGCGTCGGACGATATCTGGAGTAAGCCTCAAGCACCCGATCCGGGATGGGAATGAGCTTTTCCCTGGATATTTCCTGCTGGATGAAACCCCGGGAGAAGACCGGCTCCAGCTCCTCCGGCCGGAGGGGCTGACGGGTCTCGGGATTAAGCGGCGGGGGCGGAAGCTCCTGCAGCTCGGCTTTGAGGTTGTAAAAATATCGGGGTAGATATTTCATCTGGCGCGAATCATATCTTTTCATCTTTTTCCTCCTGAAAATGTGATTTGAAGATAGAAACGCCTACGGTTCAAAAAGATAGCGGGAAAGGGAGACAGACTTCGGGCGGACTAGGCCGCCCACCAGAACCAGGAGGAAAGACAGAAAGATGCACTGTGGCGATTAGCAATTAATTTCCAGTCGTGCATCCTCAAAGCAAACATCATCGCTTATTTTAGCTGCCGTAAAAGTTTTGTCAACCGGGTCAGAATCGTTGGTGTCAATTCTTCAAGAATTCCGGCGATGGCTGGGAAAGGGTCAGGGCTGACCGTTTGTGATTTTTCGGTTTGCTCCGCCCGGGCCTTCTCTGACCCTGCCAGCCGGTTCTGAGGCTGGAATCAATTAAGTATTCAAGGATTGGTTCGCTGGCGGTATTCCTGGCATCCGGTTGGATTTATTTCCTCCGAAAGCGACGGATTATAACGGGAGAGGCTGTGTTGCTGTCACTGGAGACACGGCAGGGCGTCGATTTGTTCCCCCAGCGGCGACGGCTGGAGCGATACAACCGGGGGACAACGGGAGATGTTACCGACTGTCATCCGACCCTTTGCATAAATACTGCCCGATAGTTGCATTTAGCGGAGAGATTTCATAAATTACAGAACAGAATGAAGACTGATTCGAGGTTGGCCGTCCGGATTAATCTGATTTTGATAACTGTCCTGGTATCCGGCTTGAATCTCATGCCGGCCAGGCAGGCAGCGCCGCCTCTTCTGGTGCAGGTTCAGAAAGACCAGCCCGGCCTGGAAGCAACCCTGTGGTCGGAAAAAATTGAATGCCTACAGGAGCTTGAAGGCAGCTATCTGCTGCTTGCTGACAGGGACGAAATTCTGAAACTCAGAAGCCATGGAATAATTCTCAGACGGCTTGCCTTTTACGACCGCCGGCAGATTTACCTTATTGCCAGGGTCAGTCGGGAAACCGAGCTGGAGATTATCCGGGCTCGATTTCGAGCATTTTTTCTGGAAAGCAGAGACTATCTTCTGATCGGACCGGACCTCTCCCTTGTGGAAGAACTTCCGATCACGGTCAGACGAAGGCTTCTGCCGGCTGGCGGAAAAACTCTGGCTCCGGGGTTGAAGCTGACCGGACAATTCAGCTGGAAGCTGACTCAGGACGAACTTTATGACCTGATTGCGGCTGAAGTCTCGGCTGATAACCTCAGAGTCAGAGTCACAGACCTGCAGAATTTTGGAACGCGTTACGCTCCCGCGGCCGGCTGCCTTCAGGCCGGACAATACCTCTATAATTACTTTCAGAACCTGGGACTTCCGGTCAGCTACCACGAATTTCATTACAGCTCTTATCTCTGCCGCAATGTGATCTCCGAAATCCGCGGCCAGAGCTATCCGGAGCAGGTGGTTATCATCTGTGCCCATTATGATTCAACCTCGGACCAGCGCTGGACCCTGGCCCCCGGAGCTGACGATAACGCTTCGGGCAGCGGCGCGGTGCTGGAAGCGGCCAGGATTCTGGCCGGACGACCTTTTGATTTCACCGTCAGGTTCATACTTTTTTCGGCCGAAGAGCAGGGCCTGGTGGGCAGCCTGCACTACGTTCAGGAGAGATTGAACCCCGCCGAACATGTGCTGGCTGTCATCAACCTGGACATGGTGGCCTATGCCGATATTCTGCCCGAGGACCTGGACCTGATCGGGAACAGGACTTCTGCCTGGCTGGTCGACCGCCTGGCCTCTCTGGCTGGCCTTTACGGTCCGGTGGCCGTTAAGAAGATTATCGACGCTTCCTTTATTTATTCTGACCACGCCTCTTTCTGGGATAGGGGAATAGCGGCTGTCTGCGCTATCGAGGATGTCAATGTTCCCAATCCTTATTACCATAAGACCACAGATACTGTTGATACTCTTAATTTTGATTTTTACCGGGCAGTGACCAGGGGAACGCTGCTCGGACTGGTGGACCTGGCCCAGGTCATCAGGGCCGGTTATCCTGACACTCCGAAAAATTTTAACCTGAGTGTCGGAACCCAGGCTTCAATTTTCAGTCACCTGAAAGGAGTTTACCTGAGCTGGACCGAGGTGCCCGGAGCGGCCGGTTATAATGTCTACCGCAGCCCGGAGCCCTCCGCCGGTTTTCAGAAAATCAATTCCAGTTTGATCTATGATAACCATTATCTGGATGTTCTGCTGGCGGCTGATTCGGTTTTTTATTATGCGGTAACGGCCGTGGACAGCCTCAACCGGGAGAGCAACTTCAGCCGGGTCTTATCGGTTAACGCCGGGATCAGCCCGGTTAATTCTCTTCGTCACTTTCTGTGGTCACTGTCAGGTTTTTGGTGGAATTGAGGAAGATGAGAGCAGGAAGAGCGACGACCGGACGGGGAAAAAGCCTCGTAACCGGGCTGTTGATTCTTTTTTTTCTCCTGATGCCGGCCGCGGCCGCAGAGATGGAGGCCCGATTGTTTCTGCTCGGCGGTTTTTTTAATTTCCGGCAGGCCGAGTTCAGGCAGATTTACGGGACAATGCCGCTTTTTGACCTGACCTTTGATCTGTATCCCAGAAGCAACCTGGGACTGGAAGCGGGGATTATGAGACTCAGCGGCCGGGGCGAAACCATCACTCTTGAAGGAGAGCCTGTTTTCTATCCTCTTAAATTCTATCGCTGGACTTTTCCGCTTCTTTTGAAATACCGGTTGCGAGCCGGACGTTTTCAGGCCTCAGCCGGAGTCGGGCTGGCCCTTTCTGTTTATGAAGAAAGCTGGGTCGGAGTTGATCTATCGTATCATGGACAGAGAGTCCATTTTCGGGGCCAGCTGGCCGCTGATTTCCGCCTGTCCGGGAAACTCTATCTCCGGGCGGGTTTAGTCTGGGATTCAATTCCGACCGGGGTTGGTTCACTGCTGCTGGAGGGTGGCCCGGTAAAACTCGACGGTCTGAGCCTTAAGGCCGGACTGGGCTACGGCTTCTGAATTTCAGCCCGGCGACTTGAAAATAAACAATTAATCGGGTAAAAACAGCCAGAACAAGGAGGAAAGGCAAATGGAAAAGAATAAAAAAGAAGAAATTAAGAACCCGGAACGACGTCATTTTCTGAAAGTGGGGTTGAGTGGAGCCGCCGGTCTCTGGCTGGGAAGCCGGGCCGGAAAACTTGAGGCCAGACCGGAAATTCCGCCAGGATACGGACCTCTCTTTGCCAGCCAGCCACTGGGAGTGGTGCGGGTCGGATTTGTTGGCGTTGGCGGCATGGGTTCGGTTCATGTTCAGAATTTTCTTAACATCGAGGGTGTGGAAATCAAAGCCATCTGCGACCTCGTGGAAGAAAAGGTGGCCAGGGCCCAGAAATGGGTGGAAGAAGCCGGTTTCCCCAGACCGAAGGGCTATTCCCGCGGTCCCTGGGATTTCAAGCGGATGTGTGCGGAGGAGGACCTGGACCTGGTGTTTACCGCCACTCCCTGGGAATGGCATGTGCCCGTCTGTGTGGAGGCTATGAAAAACGGAAAGCATGCCGCCACCGAAGTTCCGGCCGCGGTGACCCTGGAAGAATGCTGGCAGCTGGTGGAGACGGCCGAAAGATACCGGAAACACTGTCTGATGATGGAAAATTGCTGCTATGACCGGGTGGAGCTGATGAGTCTGAACATGGTCAGGCGGGGTCTCCTGGGCGAGGTTCTGCATGCCGAAGCTGGCTATCTACACGACCTGCGCGATGTAAAATTCAGCAGCCAGGGAGAAGGGCTGTGGCGCCGGCAGCATTCCTGGACCAGGAACGGCAACCTCTATCCCAGCCACGGGCTCGGTCCGGTGGCCCAGTGTATGAATATCAACCGGGGCGATGTTTTTGATTACCTGGTTTCCATGAGCTCTCCCTCTCGCGGGTTGCAGCTCTACGCCCGGGAAAAATTCGGTCCCGATTCTCCTCAGGCCGGAGAAAGATTCGCCCTGGGCGATGTCAACACCTCGCTGATCAGAACCAGATTGGGCAGGACCATCATCCTGATTCATGATACCAACCTGCCGCGGCCCTATACCCGGATTCATTTGATTCAGGGAACCAGAGGAATCCTGCAGAAGTGGCCTGACAGAATCTATGTCGAAGGCCGCAGCCCGGCTCACCGCTGGGAAGATATTGAGACCTATGCCGGTGAGTTTGAACATCCTCTCTGGAAAAAATTAAGCCAGAAGGGCGAAGGCCGCGGCCACGGCGGAATGGATTTTATCGAGGATTACCGCCTGGTGCAGTGTCTTCGAGCCGGGGCGCCCACCGACATGAACGTTTACGATGCGGCTGCCTGGAGTGCCGTTTCGGCCCTGAGCGAAAAATCGGTGGCCAGGAAATCAGAACCGGTTAAGTTTCCCGACTTTACCCGCGGCGCCTGGAAGACCACCCCGCCGCTGGGCATCGTCGAAGGCTGATTTGAGTCCGGGCTTTTTCTTGCCGGCTTCTGGACTTAGAGGGGAAGGGGCTTTCCCGGCTGAAGAAATTCCGGGAGAAAAATATTCAGCCAGAACAATCCACATTCCCGGTCCGGGTCTGATTTGCAGCCCTGGCTATCCCGGTCAGCCTTGAAGCCAGTCATCCTGTGGGCCCAGGATTTTTCTTGACCCCAGCTTCCGTTTTAATATAATGAAACCATGAAAACTAAAATCGTATCATCAGTATCGTCATCGCCGGTCGACCTCCGGCTCCGGATTCTTGAGCGATCACGGGAGCTGTTCTTCAAGTATGGTTACAGCCGTCTGAGCATGGACAAACTGGCCGAAGACCTGGGCATAAGCAAGGCTACTCTCTACCGGTATTTTCCGGATAAAGAAGCCCTGCTGCGCACCGTTATGGCCGAGACCAGGGTCCAGGTGCTCGGACAGCTCCAGGCTATTGTCAGAGATGACCGGCTTCCAGTCAGAGATCGTCTGACTGCCTATCTTGAATTCGTCAGCCGGTTCATGTCCGGACTCAGCCGCGATTTCATCCGGGACCTGAGGCAGAAGCTTCCCGCCCTCTGGGAAGAGCTTGATTCCTTCCGCCAGCAGCAGGTGTTTCCGCTGGTTTCGGGAGTCATTCTGGAAGGAGTGAAGAAGGGGGAGATAAAATCTGACCTGGATGGCCGGCTGTTTCTGGAAATGTTCTGGTACCTGGTGCGGGAATTTATGACTCCCGACTGGATAATAAGTCATGATTATTCTCCATCAGAACTTCTGGAAAGCATCATTGACATTGTTTTTTACGGAATTTTTGTGGAAGAAAAATCGGGGAAAAGGGCCGGGCAGCCGCCTGCTGGAAGAAGGAGGAATAAATGAGCTCCGCTCAACTGAATAAAAAACGGCTGGTTTCTATTCAGATGATCGTACTGGCTCTGTCGGCGGTTATCATCACTCTGACCCCGGGTTGCCGGAAAGCGACTGGGGGTGGGGCAATCAGAGCGACCGGCACAATTGAGAGTCGCACCGCCCGTATCAGCCCCAGGGTCAGCGGCCGGGTGCTCAGGGTGCTGGTGGAGGAGGGCCAGGGGGTAGAGCCGGGCCAGATTCTGGTGGAACTTGATCATGACTACCTTGACCTCCAGCTCCGGCAGGCGGAAGCAGCCGCGGAATCGGCCAGAGCCCAGCTTGAGCTTTTGAAAAAAGGAGCCAGAAGCGAGGACCTGGCTCAGGCCGAACAGCAGCTCCAGCAGGCCGCGATAAACCTGGAGCAGGCCAGAAAGGACGCCGAGCGATTTCGTAGCCTGTATGAAAAAGGGAGTATTACCCGGAGACAGAAAGAAGAGGCTGAAACCAGACTGGCCCTGGCCGAAGCTCAATACCGTCAGGCCGGGGAAGCCCTGAAAAAACTCAGGACCCTGATCCGTCCGGAGGAGATCGAGGCTGCTGCGGCCAGGCTGCGGCAGGCGGAGGCGGCGGCCGACCTTCTTAAAAAAAATATCGAAGATTCCATCGTCCGCTGTCCGGTTTCGGGGGTGGTGACTGAAAAAGCTGTGGAGCCGGGAGAGCTGGTCAACCCGGGCGCAACTCTGGTTACCATTTCCTGTCTTGACCCGGTCTATCTCCGCGTTTATGTCACGGCGGCTGATCTCGGACGGGTCAGGCTTGGTGGCCCGGCCGAGGTCACCATCGACAGTTTCCCCGGAAAAACCTTCGCCGGCAGGATTACCTATATTTCACCCCAGGCTGAATTCACTCCTAAAAATATCCAGACCAGAGAAGACCGGGTGAAGCTGGTGTTTGCGGTTAAAATTGAGCTGCCAAATCCGGAAGGAGAGCTCAAGCCCGGACTTCCGGCTGAGGCTGTGATCAAAGCAGAATGAGCGGTGGTGTGGATGGCGGTAGCAGTTCTGTCCGTTTCTGACCTTAAAAAATCCTACGGTCCGGTTAAAGCTCTCTCCTCATTTTCCATTTACCTGGAGGCGGGGGAATTCCTTTGCCTGGTCGGACCGGACGGAGCCGGCAAGAGCACGGGCCTCCGATTATTATGTGGACTGGAAAGACCGGATTCAGGAGAGATTGAGCTTTTCGGCCTGAAAATTGCCGGGTTTAATTCTGTCCTGAGGGCCCGGATCGGGTACCTGCCCCAGAATTTCAGCCTGTATGAAGACCTGACGGTTGAGGAAAACCTGGTCTTTTTTGCTGAGCTTTACGGAATTAAAGATTACCGCCCGCGCCTGGCCTCGCTGCTTGAGTTTACCCGTCTTGAACCATTTCGGGACAGGCTGGCTGGCCGGCTTTCGGGAGGAATGAAGCAGAAGCTGTCCCTGTCCTGCACCCTGATTCACAATCCGGATATTCTTCTGCTGGATGAACCGACAACCGGGGTGGACCCGGTCTCCCGTCGGGATTTCTGGCAGATTCTATTTCGCCTGCAGCAGCAGGGGAAGTCAATCCTGATGACCACACCTTACCTTGATGAAGCCGAGCGGGCCAGCAGGGTAGCCTTCATACATCAGGGCCGGATTATAGCCTGCGACCGGCCGGAAAGAATCAAAGCTCGATTCCCGGCCCGGCTGGTGGAAATAGTGTCGCCGCAGT
>Ga0172363_10000316_pt1 | contig 35309 bp, 32 predicted proteins | sample LakKivs2_kivu2a2_FD_114541 | JGI IMG/M metagenome (GOLD analysis project Ga0172363, IMG submission 114541) | Sediment microbial communities from Lake Kivu, Rwanda - Sediment s2_kivu2a2 | ecosystem: Environmental > Aquatic > Freshwater > Lake > Sediment | place: Rwanda: Western Province, Lake... | reverse complement strand
GACCTTGTAGTTGACGTCGGCCTCGAGGAAGGCCAGGCGCATCATCTTCAGGGCCTCGGCCATGTTCCGGTCCGTGACCTTGACCTCGCCCCGGAGGAACTTGACCATCTTCTCGAGGCGCCCTGAAAGCTGTTCGAACATCGGCTCTGCCCCTCGGGCCATGATAGGCGAAGCATCCGGGAGCGTCAATCTAATCCAGTCCCCGCCCTCAGGTGGATACCATATTTTGGTCGAGGTCCAATTCTCTTGACATTCTCGTTCATACGATTCATCTTAAGGTCAATTGGGAATCTAGCGGGAGTTTTTCTGGCGCGATGCGCATAAAAGAAAGAATAATGGGGAGTATCATATAATGAAACCTGGTAATACACCACGATCGATAGTCATCCTATTGGTTACCCTAGGCGCTCTTCTGACCGCCAATCGACCACTGGCTCAATCACAGACAGAAAAAGGGCCTATTAATTGGGATAATGTAAAGAAGGCCCTCAAAGTCTACGAGTTCTGCCCCTGCGAAGAAAACACAAGGCGGCTACTTGCGACAGTCCCTGAACTGCCGGGCGCTGTTCAGATGGGAGATCGAAAAACCGCGAGCCTTGCACTTCTCGAAAGCGCCGTATTCACGGATACAATAATCGCCGGCGACGAAACCCTCGCGGAAACTGCCTTCAGATTATTAGGCTATTTAAGGGGGGGAGCGATTGACGAGGAGATCACGATTGCGTTGAGCAGGTTCCTGATAAAGAAACCCTGGGCCTTCTTAAGATTGCTGAAGAAGTACGAATTTCTTTTCTCTTCAGAAGAGGAATATCCGATAACAATGACCGAGATACTGGATATCGTGCCCGACATAAGCTCCGAAGAAGACCGGCTCCGGAGTAACACGGTGAGAAGACGGCTCTATTCGGAACGGCTAGAGGCACTGAGAAAGGTCGATGATCCGGAACTCAATAATCTAAGAGACGCGTGCATTCGTGTTCTTGAGGCGATTATCGATAAAATGAGATGATTGTCACTTTCGGACTTTACTCCTGACGTGCCCGGGGCCCCCACGTGCGCAGGGACCGACTCCGCAGGACAGATCCGTGGCGAAATGGGCCTACGATAACCGGGGCCTTAGCATCGCCCAGGGGCCTGCGCAACCGTTACATCCTGACCGCATGAAGATTGCTGAATAGGATATGACCGGAGACGCGAGCCCCCTTGGGCACCCGCCATCCCTACCTTGACTTTTGGGGGGGATGCCATTAAGGTGGGGGGCATGAACGACAAGAACAACAAGGCCTCCGGGACCGTCGAAAGCCCCATGGGGGGCAAGATCGACTACGAGGAGATCCGCAAGCTCGTCGGGCTTCTCGAGGAGAAGAACCTGGCGGTCTTCGAGCTCGAGGTCGAGGGCCTGAAGGTCAAGATCGCTCGGAGCTGTCCCCCCGCCGCGGCGACCCCGGCCCTGGTCATGGCCCAGGCGCCCGTCCCGGCCGCCGCCCCTGCCGCATCCGCCGCCGATGCCGAAGCCAAGGCCCAGATCATCGAGGCCGCCAAGGGCCACCATCTGATCACCTCGCCGATGGTCGGGACCTTCTACCGCGCCCCGGACCCGAGCTCGGCCCCGTTCGTCGACATCGGCGACACGGTCAAGAAAGGCCAGACGCTCTGCATCATCGAGGCCATGAAGCTCATGAACGAGATCGAGGCCGACGTCGACGGCACGATCGTCGAGATCTACGGCGAGAACGCCAAGCCCGTCGAGTTCGGGCAGAAGCTCTTCGCCATCAAGCCGGCGAGCTAGGGCCCATGATCTCCAAGATCCTGATCGCCAACCGGGGCGAGATCGCCCTCCGCATCGTCCGCTCCTGCAAGGAGCTCGGCATCAAGAGCGTCGCCGTCTATTCGGAAGCCGACCGCCAGTCGCTGCATGTCTTGCTCGCCGACGAGAGGGTCTGCATCGGGCCGGCCAAGGCCTCGGAAAGCTACCTCAGCGTCGCCAACATCCTCAGCGCCGTCGAGATCACCGGGGCCGACGCCGTCCACCCCGGCTACGGGTTCCTCGCCGAGAACGCCAAGTTCGCCGAGATCTGCCGCACTCACGGCCTGGTCTTCATCGGGCCGCCGCCGGAGATCATCCGGCTCATGGGCGACAAGAACAAGGCCCGCCAGACGATGAAGAAGGCCGGGCTGCCCATCCTGCCCGGCAGCGACGCGATCATCGACGACCTCACCGTGGCCAAGAAGACGGCCTCGAAGATCGGCTACCCGGTCATCATCAAGGCCGCGGCGGGAGGCGGCGGCAAGGGCATGCGCATCTGTCGTTCGGCCTCCCAGCTCGAGGACCAATTCCCGATCGCCCAGGGCGAGGCCAAGGCGGCTTTCAACGACCCGTCCCTCTACATCGAGAAATTCGTCAGCGGGGCTCGCCACATCGAGATCCAGGTCATCGGCGACCGCCAGGGCGCGGTCACGGCCTTCGGCGAGCGCGAATGCTCCGTCCAGAGGCGCTACCAGAAGCTCATCGAGGAGACGCCCTCGCCGTTCATCGACTGGAAGACCCGCCGCAAGATGATCAAGGAGGTCGAGGACGCGGCCTCAGAGGTCGGCTATCAGAGCCTGGGCACGTTCGAGTTCCTCGTCGACGACGATCACAGGTTCTATTTCATGGAGGCCAACGCCCGGGTCCAGGTCGAGCACCCCATCACGGAGATGGTCTACGGCATCAACCTCATCAAGGCCCAGATCCGCATCGCCGCCGGCGAGAAGTACGCGCCGCCCTACGCCCTCGAGATGAGGGGCCACGCCATCGAGTGCCGGATCAACGCCGAAGACCCGACGACGTTCGCCCCCTCGCCCGGCAGGATCGACTTCTTCGTGCTGCCCGGCGGCGAAGGCATCCGCGTCGATTCGGCCGCTTACGGCGGGTGGGTCGTGCCGCCGAACTATGACTCGCTCATTGCCAAGATCATCGCCTACGCCCCGAGCCGCGAGCTGGCCCTCGCCAAGATGCGGGCCGCCCTCGAGACGACGACCATCGTCGGCATCAAGACGAACATCCCCCTGCACCTCGACATTCTTTCCAATTCGGATTTCGCGGCCGGCCGGTACACGACCCAATTCATGGACGAGCACCTGGCCGCGAAGGCTTCGGAAGAAGGGATCTAGACGGCGCCCCTTCAGCTCGGGCGCGGGAGGGGCCCCCGGACGACGACCACCGTGTAGGCCCCGCCGTTGTCCTTGAGAACGTTCTCGTTGACCCCCAGGTAGAGCCGGCCCTTGAACGGGGCGGGGACGGTCGCTTCCGAACCGATAAGAAACAGGACGAAGGCCTCGTCCGCGATCTCCATCCCCGAATCGTCGTCGACGCGCTTGGCGATGAGCTGCGAGACCTTGCCGATGAGGGCCCCGAGGTTGGCGTTGGGGACAGGCTGATCGACGGTGACGAGGTCGATGCCCGCCGGGCCGCAGACGGCCTCGGGGTTGCCTTTCTGGAGGTTGATCTCGCCCGTGGCCATGAAGCGCATCCCGTCGCCCGGCCCGACGTCGATCCCGGTGTCGACCCAGCCGGCATCGCCAGCCACAACGATCGTTTTCTCGAGCGGAGGGGGCGCGGCCTGGTCCTGGGTCTGAAGCGGACGGCGGGCCGTGGACGGGAGGGCCAGGGCCCCGAATAGGGCGAGGGCCGCCAGGCCCTGAACGGACCGGACCCTAGCGGGCATGGCCTTCCTCCCTGGGCACGGCGAGCTTCAGGACTTCGAGAAGCTGGCCGTGGATGAGGGCGTTCGTGGCGGCGATGGCCGGGACGCCCAGCTTGAACGGGCCGTCCTCGAAATTGGTGACGCGGCCTCCGGCCTCGGCCACGATCAACGCGCCCGCGGCCACGTCCCAGGGTTTGAGCTTGAGCTCCCAGAACCCGTCGAAGCGGCCGGTGGCCACGTAGCAGAGGTCGAGGGCCGCCGAGCCGCAGCGCCGGATGGCCTGGGCCCGGACGATGACGTTGCCCCAGTGGTCGAGGTTGTTGGCCGGGCTGTGCCGGACGTCATAGGGGAAGCCCGTCGCGAGCAGGGCCCGGTCGAGCCGGTCGACGCCGGAGACGCGGACCGGGACGCCGTTCAAGGTCGCGCCACGGCCGGCCTCGGCCTGGAACATCTCCTCCCGGACGGGGTCGTAGACAAAGCCGAGGGCGAGCCGGCCGTCGCACTCGAGGCCGGCGGAAACGCAGAAGACGGGAAAGCCGTGGGCGAAGTTGGTCGTGCCGTCGAGAGGGTCGATGACCCAGCGGCAGTCCGAGGCGCCGGACCTCTCGAGGCCTTCCTCGGCCAGGAAGCCGTGGTCCGGGAAGGCCGCCGAGAGCCGGCCGACGAGGATGTCCTGGGCCCCCAGGTCGAACGGGGTGACCAGGTCGACCGCCCCCTTGTAGGAGGTCCGGCCGGCGGCCTGGCCGAGGTTCTCCCTCAGGTACCGCCCGGCTTCCCGGACGGCCGCCTCCCCGACCCTGGCGAACTCCCTGAGATCGGCCATGGGGCTATCTTATAGGGTAAGGCCAGACGGGGTCAAACCTCCATTTTTACAGTCTTAGCCTTCAAACGGATCTCCAGGCAGAAAAACTGTAAAAGTGGAGGTTTGACCCCGTCCCGCCCTCCGAGTTGACCCTCTGCCAGAACCGGAAACCCGCTCTTTCGTAGTATAATGGAGCGTTCATACCCAGACTCATATTCCGAAAGGCTGACACTCATGAGCGAAAAGGCGAGTTTTTTTAAGCGGCGAAAGAAACCTCTGATCATCGGGGCCGTCGTCATTGTCCTGGGAGCGATCATTTACGGCAATCTCCAGGCCCGCCGGGAGAAGTCGGTCCAGGTCACGGTCGATAAGGTCAAGCGCCAGGACCTGACCTCGATCGTCTCGGCCTCGGGCGAGATCAAGCCCAAGAAGAACATCAACATCAGCGCCCAGGTCCCGGGCCGCATCGTCAAGATCGGCGTCATCGAGGGTCAGGAGGTCAAGGCCGGCCAGTTCCTGCTCCAGCTCGACGCCACCCAATACGAAGCCAACGCCGACCGCGACCGGAACTTCATCCGGGCCTCGAACGCCGACCTGATCCAGTCCGAGGCGCGCCTGCAGCGGGACAAGAACTCCTACGACCGCCAGCAGAAGCTCTTCGACGACAACCTCATCTCGAAGGACACGCTCGAGGCCGCCAAGGCCCAATACGACGTTTCCGTCGCCCAGACGAACGCCATCAACTTCCAGATCAAGCAGGCCGAGGCCTCGCTCAAGAGCACCCTCGACAGCCTGGCCAAGACGACCTACACCTCGCCGATCGACGGCATCGTCACCAGCCTCCAGGTCGAAGAGGGGGAGACGGCCATCATCGGCACCATGAACAACCCCGGCACGGTCATGCTGACCATCGCCGACCTGTCGGTCATGGAGGTCGAGGTCCAGGTCGACGAGACCGACGTCATCGGCGTCGGCCTCGGCCAGGACGCGAAGGTTCGCGTCGACGCCCTGCCGGGCACGGTCTTCAAGGGCAAGGTCACGGAGATCGGCAGCTCCGCCATCCAGAAGAGCACCTTGAACGCCTCGACCCAGGAATCCAAGGACTTCAAGGTCGTCGTCACCCTCCAGGACCCGTCCCACAAGCTCAAGCCCGGGCTCTCCGCCTCGGCCGACGTCATCGTCGCGGAGCGCCAGATGGTCCCGGCCGTGCCGATCTCGTCGCTCGTCCTCCGCGAGAAGCCCGACGCCGACAAGAACGCCCCGGCCGCGGCCCGCGAGCAGGAGGGGGTCTACACGGTCGAAGCGGGACGGGCCAAGTTCGCCTCGGTCGAAAAGGGCATTACCGGCGGCATGATGATCGAGATCACCTCCGGCCTCAAAGAGGGCCAGGAGATCGTCACCGGCCCCTACGCCTCCCTCCGCGAGCTCAAGGACGGCGTCCTGATCAAGACCGAGGCCAAGAAGGGCCCGGCCACGACATGAGCGAGAAGGACCCCGTCGTCATCTTCGCCGAGGACCTCTGGAAGGTCTACAAGCTCGACGAGCAGGAGGTCGAGGCCCTCCGCGGCGTGTCGCTGACCGTCGGGCGCAACGAGTTCGTGGCCATCATGGGCCCCTCCGGCTCGGGCAAGTCAACGTTGATGAACCTCATCGGCTGCCTCGACACCCCCAGCTCGGGCACGTACCGCCTCAACGGGAAGCTCGTCAGCGCCATGTCCGAGGACGAGCTGGCCTTTGTCCGCAACCGCGAGATCGGCTTCGTCTTCCAGGTCTTCAACCTCCTGCCCAAGGCCTCGGCCCTCCGCAACGTCGAGCTGCCTCTGATCTACGCCGGCGTCAAGAAGTCCGAGCGCGAGGAGAAGGCCCGCCGGGCCCTCGAGCGGGTCGAGATGAAGGCCCGTATGAGCCACAAGCCGGCCGAGCTCTCGGGCGGCGAGCGCCAGCGCGTGGCCGTCGCCCGGGCCCTCGTCAACGAGCCCTCGCTGCTCCTTGCCGACGAGCCGACGGGCAACCTCGACAGCCGCACCGGCCGGGAGATCCTCAACCTCTTCCACCGCATCCACGAGCAGGGCAACACGATCATCATGGTCACGCACGACCGCGAGGTCGCGGACCAGGCCCAGCGGATCATCCACATCCGCGACGGCCAGATCGAGCGTGACGAGCGGAAAGGAGCCTAGCCCATGAACCTCTTCGACCGGATCCAAGGCGTGTTCTTCAGCCCCAAGCGCACTTTCGAAGGCCTGGCCGCCAAGCCGGTGTGGATCGACACGCTCGTCCTCGTTCTTGTCGCCCTCGTCGCCTTCATGGTCCTCGTCAACCCCTACATGCAGAAGGACCAGCTGTCCCTGCTCAAGGACAACACCGCCCTCAGGGAGCGCATGGGCGAGGACAGCTACAACAAGATGATCGAACGGACCGAGCACCCCTCGGCGTCCTATCGGATCATCCAGATCTTCGTCACAACGCCTCTCTTCTTCCTGGCGGCGATCCTGCTCCAGGCGCTCATCCTGCTCATCCTGGGCCGTTTCATGTCGACCCAGGGGGTCTATGTCCAGGTCCTGTCGGCCCTCGTCCACGCCAGCCTCATCGACAAGCTGCTCGGCAACGCCGTCCGCCTCGGCTTGGCCGTGAGCCGCGGCTCGGTCATGCAGACCTCGACCAGCCTGGCCCTGCTCTTCCCGCACATGCCCCTGACCTCGACGGCCTATCTCATGCTGACCCAGGTCGACGTCTTCCAGCTGTGGATGTTCGGCGTCCTCGCCTTCGGCCTCGCGGCCGCGTTCAAGATCCCGGCCAAGAAGGCCCTGGCCGTGTCCTATGGGGTCTGGGTCCTCAAGGCCCTGTTCAACGTCGGCATCGGCATGATCGGCATGAGCTTCCTCAAATAACGGCTCGATTGACTTCGCCCCTCCCCGCCGATACAGTAAGGTCATGGACGATTGGCTCACGTCGGAGGAGTTCGCCCGGGCCCCGCTCCCCCGCGTCCTGGCCGAGATCTGGCGCCAGGGCCTGAGCGGCTCGCTCTACGTGCGCGCCGGCGGCGGCCCGAAGTGCCTCTCGTTCGAGCGCGGCGCCCTCGTCCTCGATTCCGCGTCCTTCGAAGAGAAGGATTTTCTCCGTTTCCTTCTGACGTCGGGCCGGTCCGACCTCATCGCCCTGACCCGGGTCGAGGAACACGCCCAGAAGTCGGGCGCGTCCTCGCTCCGGTCCCTCGTCGAGACCGCGCTGTTCGAGCCGGACACGCTCTGGGCCCTCCTCCGCGACTACGCCCGCGACGAGGCCCTGTCCCTGCTCGAGGGCGGCGGGGCCGAGCGCGAGTTCCACGGGCGCAGCAGGCCGGCGGCGCGGGTCTATGTCGAGGGGATCGACGTCCCCGGGCTCCTGCTCGAGAGCGCGCGCCGTCTCCACGACGAGGACGCGCTCGACCGCATCCTGCCCGGGCCGGACGAGGCCGTGCGGCGGCTGCCGGCTTTCTCCCCCGACGCCTTTGGCCTCTCGCTCACCGACCGCTACGTCCTCGGACTCCTCGATCCGCCCCGGACCGCGGAGGAAATCTGCGAGGCGAGCGACCTCGGCCGGGCGGCCACGCGCCGCGCCCTCTACGCGCTCGTCCTCCTCGGCCTGGCCGGCGCGGCCGGCGCGAAGCCCAAGACAGTCCGGCTCCCCGGCGACCTGACGCTCGCCGGCATGGACCGCATTCTCGGGCACTTCAACGCCAAGTGCGCCTTTATCTTCAAGCATGTCTCGAAGGAGATCGGCCCGGTCGCGGCCAACCTCATCGGCAAGGCCCTCGACGAGGTCCGCGACCGCCTCGACCCGGCCTTCCGGTCGGCCGAGCTCCTGCCCGACGGGCGGCTCGAGCTCAAGTCCCCGCTGCGGGTCAACGCCAACATCGTCGGCGACGACCACCGCAGGTCCCTGCTGCGGAGCATGGACGAGGTTCTGGCCGCGGAGGTGCTCCTCGTCAAACGGACCCTCGGCCCCGAGAACGAGTCGGCCCTCGTCCGGAGCCTCGAGAAGCTCGGAGAGACCCCGTGAAGCGGCGCCAGCTCTTCGCTCTTCTCGTTCTCGCCTCGCTGCTCGCGATCTGGATCCTCATCGAAATTGGAACCTGAAGCCCCCTTCCTCGTCGTCGTCCTCGGGCCGACCGCCGTCGGCAAGAGCCGCGTCGCCGTCGATCTCGCCCTGCGCTTCGGCGGCGAAGTCATCAGCGGCGACTCCATCCAGGTCTATCGGGGCTTCGAAATCGGCACCGACAAGCCGGGGCCGGAGGAGCGCCGCGGCGTCCCCCATCACCTGATCGACATCGCCGATCCCGAGGTCCAATACACGGCGGCGGATTTCGTCCGGGACGCGCTCGCCGCGGCCCGCGCCGTCGCCGCCCGCGGCCGCCTGCCGGTCGTCGCCGGCGGCACCGGGCTCTATCTCAAGGCCCTGATCGAAGGCCTTTTTCCCGGGCCCGGCCGCGACCCGGCCCTCCGCGCCGCCCTCGAAGCCGAGGCCAAGGCAGAAGGCCTCGAAACGCTTTTCCGCCGGCTCGAGGCCGTCGATCCCGACTACGCGCGGAAGATCCGCAGCCGCGACCGGGTCCGCATCATCCGCGCCCTCGAGGTCCACACAGTCACCGGCAAACCCATCAGCGAGCACTTCCGCGAGACGCGCCCGCCCGTCGAAGGGCACCGCCTCGTCCGCGTCGGCCTCGAGCTCGACCGGCCCGCCCTCATCCGGCGCATCGACGAGCGCGTCGAGCGGATGTTCGCCCGCGGCCTCGTCGAAGAGGTCCGGGGCCTCCTCGAGCGGGGCGTCCCGGAGGGCTGCCCGGCCTTCCGGGCCCTCGGCTACAGCCACGTCCTCCGGCTCCTCCGCGGCGAGGTCTCCCGGGCCGAGGCCGTGGCCTTGACCAAGACCGACACCCGCCAGTACGCCAAGCGCCAGATGACCTGGTTCCGGAAGATGGCCGAGGTCGCCTGGTTCTCCCCCGACGACCGTCCCGGCCTTGAGCGCCACCTCCAAAACCGATTACAATAGCGGCGGATATTCATGGAAAGCGCGATCCTTGTCAACGTGGCCGTGACCAAGGCCGAGCGGGCGGAGGCCGAGGACTCCATGGCCGAGCTCGCCGGCCTGGCGGCGGCCGCAGGGGCCGAGGTCGTCGGCGAGATCTACCAGGTCCGGCCGCGCCTCAACCCCCGCTGGCTCGTCGGCGAGGGCAAGGTCGGCGAGATCGCCCACGAGGCCAAGCAGGCCGGGGCCGACCTCGTCATCTTCGACCACAACCTCAACGCCTCCCAGCAGCGGAACATCGAGGACGAGGTCCATGTCAAGGTCATCGACCGGGCCCAGCTCATCCTCGACATCTTCGCCCAGCGGGCCCGCACGAACGAGGGCAAGCTCCAGGTGGAGCTCGCCCAGCTCAGCTACCGCCTGCCGCGCCTGCGCGGCCGCGGCCTCAGCCTGATGCAGCAGGGCGCCGGCATCGGCACCCGCGGCCCGGGAGAGAAAAAGCTCGAGGTCGACCGCCGGCGGATCACCAACCGCATCGTCAAGATCCAGCGCGAGATCGACTCGCTCGAGAAGCGGCGCTCGAGCCAGCGCGAGGGCCGGCGCAAGGGGGCCATCCCGACCGTCTCCCTCGTCGGCTATACGAGCGCCGGCAAGTCGACCCTCTTCAACCTCCTGGCCAAGGAGCACCGCTACACGTCGTCGAACCTGTTCTCGACCCTGGACCCCCTGCTGCGGCGGGTGACCTATCCCGACGGCGTGTTCTTTTTCCTGTCGGACACGGTCGGCTTCATCAAGCGCCTGCCGGCGGAGCTGGTCACGTCCTTCCGGGCCACCCTCGAGGAGGTCACGGAGGCGGAAGCCATCTGCCACATCGTGGACATCGCCTCGGCCTCGTCGGAGCGGCAGCTCGCCGCCGTCGAATCGATCCTGGCCGACCTCGGCGTCGGCGACATCCCGGTCGTCAAGGTCCTGAACAAGATCGACCTTCTGCCCGAGGACGAGCGGCAGGTCCTGCTCACGCGCAACCGCGATCCCGAGACCCGGACGGTCGTCCTCTCGGCCAAGACCGGGGAGGGCCTCGCCGACCTGCTGCGTCGCCTGCGCGAGGTCCTCTTCGCCGGCTACCGGACGTATTACATCAAGGTCCCCCGCGAGGACCGGTCCCTGACCGACACGCTGGCCCGCCGCTCACTTGTCCTGAAGAGACGGGAGAGCGACGGCTTCGTCGAGTTCAAGGTCCTGGCCGAGCCCGCGGGGATGGTCAATTTCCTGCCCTATCTCGAGCAAGGAGCGGAGCCATGGTGAAACGGATCGGTGTCATCGGTCTGGCCCTCCTCGCGGCCTGGTCGTGCGCGACCCTGCCGCCCGCGCCTCCGGCGTTCTATGTCCAGGAGCTGCCGGCCGCGACCACGACCAAGCTCAAGCTCGACGACCGGATCGCGGCCGCGGACGCCTGGGACGCCCTCAGGGCCGGCCGGCCGGAGCAGGCTCGCAAATACCTGATGAAGCTCGGCACCGCAAGCCCCATCCGCGAGACGGGCCTGGCCTATGTCGATCTCTTCCTGTCCAATTTCGGCGACGCGGAGGCCCGGTTCAAGTCCTCGCTCAACGCGGTCCCGGGCATGGTCCCATCGCACGTCGGGCTGGCCCAGATCTACGAGTCCCGCCGGGACCGGGACAAGACCCTGGCCGAATACCGGGCCATCCTCGACCTCGACCCGGGCAACCGCTGGGCGGCGCCCCGCTACGAGGCCCTCCGGGGCGAGCTCATCAAGGACGCCACGGCCGCGGCCCGGACGGCGCTCGCCGCCGGCAACCGGGTGACCGCCAGGAACGAATTCCTCAAGGTCCTCACCTACGACCCGAACGCAACCGGCGCCCACCTGGAGCTGGCCCGGCTCTACCGCCAGGAGAAGAACACCGCCGAGGCCCTGGCCCACTTCAAGGCGGCCATGGCCGCCGTCACCGACGACAAGGCCCTCCTCCGCGAATACGCCGAGTTCTTGGCCGAATCCGGCGAGCTCGGGCAGAGCCTCGAGGTCCTCGAAAAGCTGGCCGCGGCCTCGCCGAAAGACCCGGCCATCGGCAAGCGGGTCGAGGAGCTCAAGACCAAGCTCGGCGTGTACGAGATCCCCAGCCAGTACGACGCGATCCCGTCCCTTGAGTCCGTGACCCGCGAGGACCTGGCCGCGCTCATCGGGGTCAAGTTCGAGAAGGAGCTCCAGGCCCCCGCCCGGACCGAGATCCTCGTCGACATCGCGACCTCCTGGGCCCAGCGCTACATCGTCCAGGCGGCCTCGCTCGGGATCATCCGGGCCTCGGTCAACCACACCTTCCAGCCCCGCCGGGTCATCAACCGGGCGGAGCTCGCCGACGCGGCCGTCCGCCTCATCGGCGTCCTCCAGGAACGAGGGGCCAAGTTCGTGCCCATCGTCGAGACGCGCCGCATCCAGATCGCCGACGTAGCCCCCGATCATCCCTATTTTGCCTCGATCACCAGGGCCCTCGGCTACGAGATCATGGCCCTGACGCCGGAGCGGAAGTTCGAGGCCGAGCGGACGGTCTCCGGAGAGGACGCCATCCGGACGATCGATCTCATCCAAAAGCTCGCCCGCTAGGACACCGCCATGGACGAACGGAACGAGCCGGCCGCCGAGATAGGGGAAGCCCGGGCCGCGGCCCCCGGCCGCCGCTCCGAGATCTGGCTCCTGCCCAACCTCTTCTCGCTCGCGAGGATCCTGCTGACCCCGGTCTTCGTCGTGCTCATGATCCAGAAAAGGCCGTGGCCCGCGTTCCTCGTTTTCCTGGCGGCGGGGGCCACGGACGCCCTGGACGGCTTCGCGGCCCGCTGGCTGAAGCTCCGCTCGACGCTCGGCCTGTGGCTCGACCCGATCGGCGACAAGGTCCTGCTGACCGCGGCTTTCGTCGCCCTGACCGTCCCGGCCCTGGCCCAACCCAACACCCTGCCCTTCTGGCTGACGGCGATCTGCATCGGCCGCGACGCGGCCATCGCCCTCGGCTCCCTGATCATCATCGCCCTGCGGGGGAAGCGGACCTTCAGGCCCGTCCTCCTGGGCAAGGCCAGCACGATCGTCCAGGTCTTCCTTCTCTATTTTGTGCTCTATCTCAACGCCGTGGACCGTTCCCCCCAATCCCTCGGCTGGGTTTACGCTCTGGCCGCGCTGCTCGCCGCCGCCTCGTTCATGCAGTACGCTTTCATCGGCGTCCGCATGCTCGGGGAAGGCCGCCCGGCGGCCCGCTAAGGCCTGTTCCTTTGTTTTTCGCGCCCGGAATGGTAAGATTGCCGCCGAGATGTCCTCACGCCAGGAGCGTTCCATGAATTCGAACGGATCCTACGATAAGCTCGCCAACCGCATCGAGCAGTACCGCGACGAGATGGTCGACCTCCAGATGAAGCTCTGCGCCATCCCCGCGATCGCCCCGTCGAGCGGCGGCGAGGGCGAGGCCAGGAAGGCCGCCTTCCTCCGCGAATGGCTCAAGGCTAACGGCTTCGTCGATGTCGAAGTGGTCAAGGCCCCCGACCTTGACGCCCCGGTCGGCTACCGGCCGAACGTCCTGGCCTATTACCGGGGCCGGAGCCAGGCCAAGACGATCTGGGTCATGACCCACATGGACGTCGTCCCGCCGGGCGAACCGGCCCTCTGGCGCGGCGACCCGTTCAAAGCCTGGGTCGAGAAGGGCCGCATCCACGGCCGCGGTGTCGAGGACAACCAGCAGGACATGGTCGCCTCGCTCTTCGCCGTCAAGGCCCTCCGGGCCGAGGGCATCGTGCCGCCCTATGACATCGGCATCGCCCTCGTCGCCGACGAGGAGACGGGCAGCGTCAAGGGCATCGAGCACGTCATCCAGAACCACAAGTGCTTCCGCAAGCAGGACCTCATCATCGTCCCCGACGCCGGCAACGAGCACGGGACCATGATCGAGGTGGCCGAGAAGACGCTGCTCTGGCTCAAGTTCAAGGTCCTCGGCAAGCAGGCCCACGGCTCGACGCCCGAGAAGGGCGTCAACGCCTTCAAGGCGGCGAGCTTCTTCATCGCCGCCCTCGACGACCTTTACAAGATCTACCCCGGCCGGGACAAGCTCTTCGACCCGCCGATCTCGACCTTCGAGCCGACGAAGAAGGAAGCGAACGTCCCCAACGTCAACACCATCCCCGGCGAGGACGTCTTTTACGCCGACATGCGCATCCTGCCCAAGATCAAGGTCCAGGACGTCGAGCGGACCATCCGGACGATCGCCGGGAAGATCGAGAAGAAATACAAGGTCAAGATCCACACCGAGATCGTGCAGAAGGCCCCCGCGGCCCCGCCGACCCCCGTCCAGGCGCCGGTCGTCGTCGCCCTCCAGAAGGCGGTGAAGGCCGTCTACGGGAAGAACGCCAAGGCCATGGGCATCGGCGGCGGCACCGTGGCCGCCATCTTCCGCCGGGCCGGCATGAACGCGGCCTGCTGGTCAAAGCTCGACGAAACCGCCCACCAGCCGAACGAGTATTGCATCATCGACAATATGGTCGGGGACGCCAAGGTTTTCGGCCACATCTTCCTGCAAGACTAGTCGGGAACGGATTCAGACCGGCCGTCTGGCCGCGGCCGGCTCCGAGGGGGGCTCGGGGTAGATCCTCTGCACACGCTGGGCGATCCGCACCGTGTTCAAGTGGATCTCGACCGTGTCCTTGATCTCGAGGGCGTAGCCCCCGGCGAGGACGACGGCCACGGGGATGCCCAGGGCCCGGGCGTTCTCGATGACCAGCCTATCGCGGTCCTTGAGCCCTGTCTTGGTCAAGGCGAGACCGCCCAACTGGTCCTTCTCATAGGGGTCGGCCCCGGCCAGGTAAATGACCAGGTCCGGCTGGAACTCATTGTAAAGCTTGGGGATGCGGGCCCGCAGCTCGCTCAGGTACTTGGCGTCGCCGTCGCCCGCCCAGAGGCCGATGTCGACCGTGCTCTTGGGCTTTTCCTGGGAGTAGATGTCCATCTGGTGGATGGACAGGGTGAAGATCTCCGGGTGATGGGCCAAAGCCGCCGCCGTGCCGTTGCCCTGGTGGAGGTCGCAATCGACGATCATGACCCGGTTGGCCCGTTTCTCGGCTGTAACCTTGCGGGCGGCCACGGCCACGTCGTTGAGCAGGCAGAAACCCTCGCCGTGGTCGGGGAAGGCATGATGGAAGCCGCCCCCGATGTGGACGGCCAGGCCCGACTCGAGGGCCTTGCGGACGGCGAGGATGGTGCCGCCGACCGAGAGCAGGGCAAAGCGCACGATCTCCGGCGAGTAGCGGATCTCGAGGGCCTTGAGCTCGGCCGCGGAGAGGCCGCCGGTCTTGACGTGCTTGAGATAGCGGGGCGTATGAACGAGCAGAACGTCCTCGTCGGGCGCCGGCCGCGGCCGGAGGAAATTGTCCTTCTTGGCCCCCATCGCCAGGAGGTTCTCATAAACCAAACGATATTTCTGAAGGGGGAAGACGTGCCGGCCCGACTCGACCATCCAATACTCATTGGAGTAAATGAGCTGGAACGGGAAGCGCTTCCCGATCAGGACCTTGACGAGATTGAGCAGATCGCCCATGCGGAGTTCAAGATATCAAAAAACCGCCGTCGAAAAAAGGATCTTCTCCCGCATCAGGCAATCCCTCTCTCCGGCTTGGCTCAGGGTATTGCCCCGTAAAAACGCTTTTCCCGGATATTTCGCAGAAATCCGCCTTCGTGCATCTCCGGCAGATTTCTGCCCTTCGCTCGCTTCCCTCGCTACGGTCGGATCGAGGCAACACCCATCGCCGCCGCGAGAGGGCTCGGATTAGCGCTTTTTCCCGGGCCTCTTCGGGGTTTTCTTCGCCGGTTTTTTGGCTTCGGTCTTAGGCGCGTTGAGGATCGCGGCCCGGGCCGCCGCGAGGCGCGCGATGGGCACCCGGAACGGCGAGCAGCTGACGTAGTTCAGGCCGATGAGGTGGCAGAACTCGATCGACGAAGGCTCGCCGCCGTGCTCGCCGCAGATGCCGAGCTTGATGGGAGGCCGCGTCGCCCGCCCCTTCTCGACGGCCATGCGCATGAGCTGGCCGACGCCGTCGCGGTCGAGGACCTCGAACGGGTCCTTGGGGTAGATCTCCATCTCGACATAGGGGCGCAGGAAGCGGGCCGCGTCGTCGCGGCTGACGCCGAGCGTCGTCTGGGTCAGGTCGTTCGTGCCGAAGCTGAAGAACTCGGCCACCGTCGCGATCTCGTCGGCGGTGAGGGCCCCACGCGGGATCTCGATCATCGTCCCGACGAGGTAGTCGAACCTGACGCCCTGCTCCTTCATGACCGCCTCGGCCGTGGCCCGGACGATCTTCTCCTGGTTCTGGAGCTCCTTGACGTGGCCGACGAGGGGGATCATGACCTCGGGTACGACGGCGAGCTTCCTCTTCTTGAGGGACGCGGCGGCCTCGAAGATGGCCCGGGCCTGCATCTCGGTGATCTCGGGATAGACGATCCCCAGGCGGCAGCCGCGGAAGCCGAGCATCGGGTTGAACTCGGCCAGGGAGTGGACGCGCTCGCGGACCTTCTCGTAGGGGATACCCATCTCGGCGGCGATCTCGCGCTGGCCCTTCTCTTCGTGGGGCAGGAACTCGTGGAGCGGCGGGTCGATGGTGCGGATCGTCACCGGGCGGCCGGCCATGACCTCGAAGATGCCCTCGAAGTCCTTGCGCTGGAGGGGCAGGAGCTTGGCCAGGGCGGCCTTGCGCTGCTCGAGCGTGTCGGCCAGGATCATCTCCCGCATCGGGCCGATCTTGCCCTCGCCGAAGAACATGTGCTCGGTCCGGCAGAGGCCGATGCCCTCGGCCCCGAAGGCCACGGCATTGGCCGACTGGTCCGGCTGGTCGGCGTTGGTCCGGATCTTGAGGGTCCGGTACTTGTCGGCCCAGGCCATGACCTTGGCGAAGGTCTGGTAGACGGGGGCCTTGGCGGGCGGGAGCGTCTTCTCGATCAGGACCTGGAGGACCTCGGAGGGCCGGGTGTTGATCTGCCCTTCGATGACCTCCCCGGTCGTGCCGTCGATCGAGATCCAGTCGCCTTCCTTGACCGTCTTGCCCTTGACCGCCATGGTGTGGGCGGCGTAGTCGATGACGAGGTCGCCGCAGCCGGCGACGCAGACCCGGCCCATCTGGCGGGCGACGAGGGCGGCGTGAGAGGTCATGCCGCCGCGGGCCGTCAGGATGCCCTCGGCCGCGTTCATGCCCTTGATGTCCTCGGGCGAGGTCTCGATCCTGGTCAGGATGACCTTCTCGCCGCGCTTGGCCCAGGCCTCGGCGTCGACGGAGTTGAAGACGACCCGGCCGGCGGCCGCGCCGGGGCCGGCGTTGAGGCCCTTGGCGAGCAGGCGGCCGCCCTTGACGGCGGCATCCTTCTCGGCGTGGTCGAAGATCGGCCGCAGGAGCTGGTTGAGCTGGTCGGGTTCAATGCGCGCCAGCGCTTCCTTCTCACTGATGAGCTTCTCGCCGACCATGTCGACGGCGATGCGGATGGCGGCGAAGGCGGTGCGCTTGCCGACCCGGCACTGGAGCATGTAGAGCCGGCCCTGCTGGATGGTGAACTCGATGTCCATCATGTCGGCGTAGTGCTTCTCGAGGGTGTGGCGGATCCTCTCGAGCTCCGCGTAGGCCTTGGGATCGTCCTTGCGGAGCTCGGAGATCGGCTTGGGGGTGCGGATGCCGGCGACGACGTCCTCGCCCTGGGCGTTCATGAGGTACTCGCCGTAGAAGACGTTCTCGCCGGAGGCCGCGTCGCGGGTGAAGGCGACGCCGGTGCCGGAGTCGTTGCCCATGTTGCCGAAGACCATGAGCTGGACGTTGACGGCCGTGCCCCAGGCCTCGGGGATGTCGTAGAGCTTGCGGTAGGCGATGGCCCGCTCGTTCATCCAGGAGCCGAAGACGGCGCCGATCGCGCCCCAGAGCTGCTTCTTGGGGTCCTCGGGGAAGTCGTGGCCGGTCTTGGCCTTGATGGCGGCCTTGAAGCGGGCGACCAGATCCTTGAGGTCGGCCGCGGAGAGGTCGGTGTCGGCCTTGATGCCGAGCTCGTGCTTCTTCTTCTCGATGATCTCTTCGAAGGGATCGATGTCGTCCTTGTGGACGGGCTTGAGGCCGAGGACGACGTCGCCGTACATCTGGACGAAGCGGCGGTAGGAGTCGTAGACGAAGCGCTCGTTGCCCGTTCTTGCGGTCAGCGTCGCGGCGGTCTTGTCGTTGAGGCCGAGGTTGAGGATGGTATCCATCATGCCCGGCATCGAGGCCCGGGCCCCGGAGCGGACCGAGACGAGGAGCGGGCTCTTCGGGTCGCCGAAGGCCTGGCCGACCGCGTTCTCGAGCTTCTTGAGGCTCTTCTCGGCCTCGAGATGGACGGACTCGGGGACGCGCTGGCGGTTCTTGTAGTAGAGGGCGCAGACCTCGGTCGAGATGGTGAACCCGGGGGGGACGGGCAGGCCGATCCCGGCCATCTCGGCCAGGTTCGCGCCCTTGCCGCCGAGGACGTCCTTCATCTTCATATTGCCTTCGGCGGCGCCGGCCCCGAAGAAATACACGTACTTCTTAGCCATCGGTCATCTCCTGATCATTAAAATAGTTATGCAAATATACAGGGATTCCCCGGCGATTTCAATGCGGGGAAGCGGAGCACTCGACGGCCGATCCTGCGAAATATCCTAATCGAGCTCTCGGGATCTATCTGACAAGACGCTAAGCCCCAGATAGAGCATCGCCAGGTCCTCGAGGATGACGCTCCAGCCGGCCTTTCGGTCGACGGCGCCGAAGCAGCCGCAGTCGATATCCAAACCGCGGATCATGGTCACGACGGTCAGGACGATGAAGAAGACAAGGAGGGAGGAGATGACCAGGGCCGCGCCGCGCTTCCAGATCCCGACGATGAGGAAGGCCCCGGCCAGGATCTCGAGCCAAGGCAAGACAAGGGCGGCGATAAAGGAAAGCGATGGGCCGACGATCTGGTAGTTGCGGATGTTCTGGGCGAAATCGAGCGGCGCCAAAACCTTGACCACGCCGGCATAGATGAACAGACCCCCGAGGACGACGCGGAAGGCGAGAAGAAGGACTTTATGCCTGACCATCGCCCTTCTCCCTGTTCATGCCCGCTTCCGCCTTTTCCATGGGCAGGCCGGCCGCGGTCCAGCCCGCCCAGCCGCCGGTGTAAACCCTGATGTCCTTGAAGCCGTCCTGGCTCAACCGCTTGGCCAGGAGCAGGCTCGATTGGCAATCCCCGCCCTCGCAGTAGATGACCAGGGCACGGTCCCTCGCCAGGGCCTGGAGGGCCTGCGGCATCGCCTTTTCCGCCCGCGCCGCCGGCGCGCTTAACGCGCCCGGAACGTGCCCCTCGCGGAACTCGGCCTCTTTCCGGGCGTCAATGAAGACCGCCCCGCCCGTCCGCCAGAGATCCTCTCCTTCCTCAAGCGTGATCATCCGGATCCCCGGGTGCGCCGCGGCCTCGAAGAACGTCTCCCGGAACTCGCCCCGAGCAAAGCGCTTGATCAGGGGCGCGTGGACGGCGGCGGCGACGAGAACGCTGATCGCCCCCAGGGCCAGGGCCTGACGGAGGGCCCGCCCCGTTTCGTTCATGGCGCCTGCCGCCTCAGCCGTGGAGGGCCTGGTACTTGGCGAGCCCCGCCTTGAAGACGCGGATCGCCTCGCTGAGCTCGCCGACGTTGATGACGTAAGCGATGCGGCACTCGTCGGTGCCCAGGCTGGGCGTCGAGTAGAAGCCCGGAGCCGGGGCAATCATGACCGTCTTGCCGTCGAGGGAGAACTCCGAGAGGAGCCAGACGGCGAAGTGCTCGATGTCCTTGACCGGCAGCCGGACGATGACGTAGAACGCGCCCTGGGGTTTGCGGATGACGATGCCGGGGATGTCCTTGAGCCCGTCGTAAAGGACGTTGCGGCGCCGGTCGTATTCGTCGCGCACCCCCTGGAAGTAGCTCATCGGCATGTTGTAGGCGGCCAGGGCGGCCATCTGCTCGACCGAGGGCGGGCAGAGGCGGGCCTGGGCGAACTTGAGGGCGGCGGCGTAGACGTCCTTGTTGCGGGTGATGATCATGCCGATCCGGGCCCCGCAGCAGCTGAAGCGCTTGGAGATGCTGTCGACGACGACGACCCTGTCCTTGATCTCGGGATACTCGAGGATGCTCTTGTGCTTGAGCCCGTCGTAGATGAATTCCTTGTAGACCTCGTCGCCGACGAGGAAGAGGTCATGCTTCTTGACCAGGCCGACGACGCGGTCGAGCTCCTCGGGCGTGTAGACGGTGCCGGTCGGGTTGTTCGGCGAGCAGAGCAGGATGGCCTTGGTCCGGGGCGTGATCAGGGCCTCGAGGGCCTCGACCGGCGGCAGGCGGAAGCCGTTCTCGACGCTGAGGGGCAGAGGAACGATCTTCAGGCCGGCGAAGGCGGCGTAGCCGTTGTAGTTCGTGTAGTACGGCTCGGGGATGATGATCTCGTCCCCGACATCGCCGAGGACCGAGAAGGTGAAGTGGATGGCCTCGGAGCCGCCGGTCGTGATCAGGACCTCGTCGGGGTCAAGGGGGATGTTGTAGTTCGCGAAGTAGCGGGTCACGGCCTGGCGCAGCTCGAGGAAGCCCTGGGCCGGCCCGTAGGCCAGCACCGGCTGGGTCCAGTTGCGGAACGTTTCGAGGACCGGGCCCGGCATGGGGATGTCGGGGTCGCCGATGTTGATGTGGAAGACCTTGATTCCCTTGGCCTTGGCCGCGTCCGCGTAGGGCTTGAGCTTGCGGATCGGGGAAGCCTGGATGTCGCGCCCGCGCTGGGAAACGTTCATGGGTGATCCTCCGTGAGATCGGTCAGGAGCCATTATAGGAAATTTCGCGGCGTGGGCGCAACGCCCATTTCTCGCTCAGATCGCGAAGCCGAGGACGAGCCTGTAGCAGATATAGCGGAACTTCAGGTTCGCGAACGGGTCCCAGATCGGGGCCAGACCGCTCCGGGCGATGATGTCCGGGCGCCTCCCCAGGTCCCGGCCCCCGAAGGCGGCCCCCAGGCCAACCGTGAAGGATGATTTCTTGATCAGGAACTCGCCGCCGGTGACGAGGTGCAGGATGTTCCAGTCGGTCAGGGCGAGGTTGGTCATCGTTCCCGGCTTCCTGGCCGAATAGTCCGTGGTGAAGCTGGCGTAGCCTTTGAAGCGGGTCGAATAGAACCATTCGAGGCCGACTCCCCAATTGAGGACGCCCCGGAGCTCCTGGGTGACGTCGGTCGAAAGGATCTCGCCCGTCGACTGGGCGGCGAAGGGCCGGGACTCGATGACGGAATAGGGGCGGACGCCGGTGAACCACTCCGTGCTCCAATAGAGCCGGACCTTCTGGATCTTGAAGGTCATGCCGGCCGCGAGCGAGAACGGCGTCGCATAGGTCACGGGGAGATGGCGCTGGAAATCGGCCGCGGCGAAATCGTCGGGGACGCCGTCGCCGTTCGTATCGATCCCGGCGAGCGACGAGTCCATGCCGGTCGATCCGGTGCCGCCGATCGAAAGGCTGGGGGAGGTCAGGGTCAGGCCCAGCGTGATCCACTGGTAGTCGGCGGCCAGGCCGATCTTCCACAGGGCGCGGAAATGTCGATACGAATACTGCCTCTCCCCCAGGGCCATGGCCAGGGTACGACCCTGGCTCAGCGCCTCCGCTAGTTCCTGGATGATGGCCCGGTGCGAACGATAGGCGATGTATTGGGTGACGCCGACGCCGATGTGTTGCGAGATCTTATAGGACCAAGTCAGCCCGAACCAGCTTTCGGAGAGCACCTCGTCGAGCCTGAATTGGGTGACGGTGTCCTCGGGGCCGGGGAGGTCCGGCAAGACGTCCTGGATGCCCGTCGCCGAGGCCGACAGGCCGAGCTTGACGGATTGGCGGGCGACGTAGGAATAGCCGAACCAGTGGCTGGGCAGCTTGCGGAGGCGGATCGTCCCGGCGAGAAGCACCGGGGCCGGACCGGGATTGTAGCGGTTCAGCGGCACGCTGCCGGCGGGCGAGCCGGCCAAGGTCACGCGCGGATATTGGAGGACATTGGCGGCCAGAATGGTTTGCGGCTTCTCGACAAGGGCCATGCCGCCGGGATTGTAATAGGTCCCCGACAGGTCGAGGACGCTGCCGATGACCGCCCCGCCGAGCAGGGTCGCCCGTGAGCCGTACTGACTGGTCCAGTAATGGGAATCCTGGCCCAGGGCCCGGGAAGACAGGCCCATGAGGGAAAGAACGGCCCAAAAAGCGATCTTGGAGGTCCTCATCCGACGCCCAGACATCATATGCTTTTTCACTGTCCCGTCAAGGCGGGCCGGTCCCTCCGGCCCGAACGTTTCAACCTGGATTATTCACGAATCGAGGCGGCCTCAGATGCGAGGCCCGAGGGGTGAAGCTGTATTCTTGGGTACTGCGAACCCCGAGAACGAAGCAGATGGGGCCGGATCGGTTCGGCCGTAGGGAAAAAACGCCCATTAAAAGAGAGAACGAGAAAAAGGGCGTTTTTATGAATAAGTCAGGAGTTGCCAAGCGAGGGACCTTTCTGCTAGTTTAGGAGGGCCGAACGAGCCCCGGAACCGCCATGCCCATCGAGCGCCACGCCTGCCTGAGCGACGTCCAGATCTGGGGCGACCATTTCCACTTCGTGATCGAGGCCCCGGAGATGGGGCGGGCCGCCCGGCCGGGTCAGTTCGTCATGGTCAAGGTCGCCGACGGCGGTTTCCCTCTTCTCCGCCGGCCCCTCGGGATCCACAACGCGAACGAAGCCGGCCTCGAGCTCTTTTTCAAGATCGCCGGGCAGGGCACGGAGATCCTGTCGCGGAAGAAGCGTGGCGACCGGATCGACCTCATCGGCCCGCTAGGCAAGGGATTCACGGTCCCCGCGGAGGCGAAGGGGAAGACCGCCTATCTCGTCGGCGGCGGACGGGGCATCGCCCCGCTCTATTTCCTGGCCCGCGAGCTGCAAGAGGCGGGCCTGCGGCCCCTCGTCCTCTACGGCGGCCGGTGCCTGACCGATATCCCCCTCCGCGAGCGGTTCGAGGCGGCCGGGATCGATGTCCTCTGCTCGACCGACGACGGCAGCTTCGGCTTCGCCGGCCTCGTCACCGAGCTCGCCGCGATCGAGATCGGCCGCGAGAAGCCGGCCATGATCTACGCCTGCGGCCCGGACCCGATGATGAAGGCCTTGGCGGCCGTCGCCGCCGAGTCCGGCGTCCCGTCCGAGTTCTCGCTCGAATCGGTCATGGGTTGCGGCGTCGGCGCCTGCTGGGGCTGCGTCCACCGCGTCAAGAACGAGGCGGGCGACGGCTGGGTCAAGATCTGCGAGGAAGGCCCGGTCTTCCCCGGGGAGCGCATCCTATGGCGGTGACGCCGAGGACGGTCGATCTGGGCGTGGACCTGGGGTTCCTCAAGCTCCGGAACCCGGTCCTCACCGCCAGCGGCACCTTCGGCTACGGTCTCGAGTTCGAGCCCTACCTCGATCTGGCCCGGCTCGGCGGCATCGTCGTCAAGGGGCTCTACTACGGGCCGCGCGAGGGCAATCCGCCGCCGCGGCTGGTCGAGACGGCGAGCGGCCTCATCAACGCCATCGGCCTCCAGGGCGTCGGCGTCGAGGCCTTCGCCCGCAAGGCCCTGCCGAAGCTCCGCAAGATCGATACGGCCGTCATCGTCAACGTCTGCGGCGCGGACGATGACGAGTACGCCCGGGTCGTCGAGTTCCTGGACCGGCAGGAGGGCATCGACGCCTACGAGCTCAACATCTCCTGCCCCAACGTCAAGAAGGAGGGGGCCTGCCCGGCCCTCTCGCCGCGGACGACTTACGACCTCGTGAAGAGGATCAAGGCCCAAAGCCGCCGCCCGGTCATCACCAAGCTCTCGCCGAACGTGACCAGCATCGTCGAGATCGCCCAGGCCGCGGAAGAGGCGGGGGCGGACGCGGTGGCCCTGGTCAACACCTTCCTGGCCATGGCCGTCGATCTCGAGACGCGGCGGCCCAAGCTCGGCAACGTCTACGGCGGCCTGAGCGGGCCGGCCATCAAGCCCATCGCCCTGCGCATGGTCCACCAGGTCGCCTCGCGCCTCAAGGTCCCCGTCATCGGCATGGGCGGCATCATGATCGGGACGGACGCGCTCGAGTTCCTGATCGCCGGCGCGGCTGCGGTCGAGGTCGGGACGGCCAGCTTCGTCGACCCCGATGCCGCCGTCCGGATCGTGGCCGGCATCGAGCGCTGGTGCCTGGATCACATGGTCGCGGCCGTCCGCGAGGTCATCGGCACGCTCAAGACATCGTAGGAACGAAAGGACGCCCGCATGGCCGCAACGAACGCCGACCGCATCATCATCGCCCTCGACGTCCAAACCAAGGACGAAGGCATCGCCCTCGTCAGCCGGCTCAAGGACGCCCGGACCTTCAAGATCGGCCTCGAGCTCTTCACGGCCGAGGGCCCGGCCCTCTTCCGCAAGCTCAAGGCCCTGCGTAAGGATATCTTCCTCGACCTCAAGCTCCACGACATCCCCAACACGGTGGCCGGGGCTGTCCGCTCGGCCTTCAAGCACGGGGTCCAGATGATGACCATCCACGCGTCGGGGGGCCGGGAGATGATGGCCAAGGCGGCGGAGGCGGCCAAGGCCGCAGCCGAGGCCGGCCAGGGCCCCAAGCCCATCCTTCTCGGCGTCACGGTCCTGACCAGCCTCAAGGGCGCCGACCTCGAGGACGTGGGCATGGCCTCGGACGTGTCCTCCCAAGTGCTGCGGCTGGCCGGCTTGGCCAAGGCCGCCGGCCTCGACGGCGTTGTCTGCTCGCCCCAGGAGATCGAGGTCCTGCGCAAGGAATACGGCCGCGACCTCGTCATCGTCACGCCCGGCATCCGGCCGGTGTGGGCGGCGGCCCAGGACCAGAAGAGGATCATGACCCCGGCCGAGGCCGTGGCCAAGGGGGCGGATTATCTCGTCGTCGGGCGGCCGATCACCGGCGCGCCCTCGCCGAACGAGGCCTTCCTGCGGATCGTCGAAGAACTCGGTTAGAGCTGGCCGTAGCGGACGGCGAAGGCCCCGCGGGCGATCCAGCTGACGACGACGTAGAGCACGGCGACGACGATGATGCTCACGACCATGTAGCCCGGGATCTTGTCCTTGGGCGTCTCCATCATCGGCGTATCGAACCCGAGGTAGAGCAGGTACAGGCCGTAGAAGCTGGCCAGCAGGCTCAGGGCCCAAAGCCCCGGCACGATGTAAAGGACCCCGGCCAGCCAGCCCGGCGTCATGCTGTAGGCCGAGAGCTTGAGGGCGCGGGTCATGCTCTTGGCCGAAGCGAAGGTCGGAGCGAGCTCGTTGACGATCAGGGCGAAGACATAGACGGCCAGGAGGGCCAGTACATAGGAGAGGACGGCGTAGCCGATGGCCCGGCCGATCGGCCACCGATAGACGCCGACCAGGGGAAGGCGCCGGCCGACGATGATGTTCCCGAGGAACTGGAAGCCGGCGGGGATGGCCGCCAGGATCAGGACGTAGGACCGGAAGAGACCGGCGACGGTCGTCGGCTCGTCCTTGATCTTGGCCCATTCCGCCTTGGGCGTCAGCAGGATCGCTTGAACTCTCTGCGCGATATCCATGCTCCCTCCTCCCTCAACTGGACCCCATGATATGTCAAGGTCCGGGGGGTGTCAACGGGACCCCCGCCGGAAGACAGGGGAAGAATGGAGGCGCGGGTCGGACTCGAACCGACGGATAGAGGTTTTGCAGACCTCTCCCTTAGCCACTTGGGTACCGCGCCTGGTTCGTCATGAGGTCGGGCGGGTGCTTGGAGCGGGCGATGGGACTTGAACCCACGACCTTCTGCATGGCAAGCAGACGTTCTACCACTGAACTACGCCCGCCCGCTCGTCCCTCACCCGAGGGACAGCACGCCTTAAACTAGCAGAATCGTCTGCGGCTGTCAATCAGCGGGCGGTGTTGATCTGGACTTCGGCGCCGATGTCGACGGCATCGCGGGCGCCGAGGATCTTGATGGTCGAGGTCGCGCCCCGCACGTCGATGATGATGGCGCTGGCGAAGGCCTCGCGCGGCAGTCCGGGCGCCGCCTGGTGGAAGACGTTGAGCTGGTCGCCGATCTGCACGCAGTGCTGGCGGCCCATGTCGATCAGGGCCCACTGGCCGCTGCCCGAGATGTGGAAGTCGTTCTCGATGTAGATGACGCGGCCCCGCTTGCTGGCGTTGGGGTCCATGTCGCCGAAGCCGAGGTCCTTGCCGATCTCGCCCGGCTCCTCCTCGAACGGCAGCAGGTAGTCGCCGATGAGGATCCGGCCGCAGCCCTTCTCGATCCGGGCCGAGGCCGTCCGTTCGCCGTCGAGGCGGACGATCCGGGCCCGCCCGTGCCGCTCCATGACCGTACCGATCTTGGCGACCTTGGCCCGCAGCCCGACGGTGAGGAACAGCTGGCCGATCTCGAGGCCGTCGGCCGAGCCCTTGTTGATGTAGACCAGATCGCCGTCCTCGAAGATGCTCTTCTCGTTCATCCGCTCGGCCCCGACGATCCGCGTGTCGGGCAGGGGCTTGCCTTCTTCGTGCATGTAGAACGAGCAGTTGAGGTCCGACTCGTTGATCAGCTGATACGTGTCCTCGAAGATCTTGGCCTTCTGGATCTGGGCCTGAATCTCCTGGGCGAACGGCCACCCCGGGACGATCAGCAGCAGGCCCGCCGCGATGAGGGCCAGTCCCGCCAAAAGCGCCGGTTTTCTGCTCATGGTCACACCTCTTGGCCGATGGACTTCCACCGGGCGGTATTATAAGGGCCATTCCCGAGGCCTGTCAACACAGAGTTAGGGCTCGCGCCTGATGGACAATTCGCTTCGAATCGCTTAAAATGATTCAAACCAAAAGGTTAGTCGTGGCGAAGGCCTGAATGTCGAAAAAGATCACCGTCGCCCTGATCTTCGGGGGACGCTCGGCCGAGCACGAGATCTCCTTGATCTCGGCGGGCGCCGTCCATAAGAACCTCCCCAGGGAGAAATTCGAGGTCCGGTCGATCTATATCACCCGCGACGGCCTCTGGAAGTCGGCTGCGGGGCCCTCGACCGACATCGCCGCCCTCGAGAAAGGCCCGGCCTTTTCGTTCCTGCCCTGGGAGGCCGGGGCCGCCCGGAACGCCCCCTTTGCCGACATCTATTTTCCCGTCCTCCACGGGCCGTTCGGCGAGGACGGGACGATCCAAGGCCTGCTCGAGCTCGCCGGCGTCCCCTATGTGGGGGCCGGAGTCACGGGCTCGGCCCTGGGCATGGACAAGGCCCTTTCCAAATCGGTCCTCCGCGATCACGGTCTTCCGGTCGTCCCCTTCGAGGTCGTCCGCGAGCACGATTACGCCAAGGCCCCGGCGACGATCCTGCGGCGCCTGCGCCGCGCCCTGCCCCTGCCGCTCTTCGTCAAGCCGTCCAACCTCGGCTCGAGCGTCGGCATCACCAAGGTCACGGCTGATGCCGGCCTGCCGGCGGCCCTCGACTTCGCCTTCCGCTATGACGCGACGGTCCTGGTCGAGAAAGGCATCGCGGGGCGCGAGCTCGAGCTGAGCGTCCTCGGCAACGAGCAGCCCGAATCCTCGGTCCCCGGCGAGGTCATCCCCTTCCGCGAGTTCTACGACTACAGCGACAAGTACCTCGACGGCAAGACCCGTTTCATCATCCCCGCGGCCCTGCCGCCCCGGGCCCTCGCCCGCGTCCGGGCCCTCGGCGTCGCGGCCTTCAAGGCCTTGGGCTCCGCGGGCATGGCCCGGGTCGATTTCTTCCTGGAGAAGGGCACGAACAGGCTCTTCGTCAACGAGATCAACACCATCCCCGGGTTCACCGAGATCAGCATGTATCCCAAGCTCTGGGACGCCTCGGGCCTGCCGTTCCCCCGCCTCCTCGAGCGCCTCGTCGAGCTCGGCTTCGAACGCCACCGGGGCCGGAAGGCCCGCGTCGAAAGGGAGCGCTGACATGCGCGTCCTCGGCGTCGACTACGGCGACCGCCATGTCGGCCTGGCCTTGAGCGACCCCCTGCTGATCACGGCCCAGCCGTTCGGCTCGTACGAGCTCACGGGGCGGGAGAACGTCGACCGCAAATATTTCCAGGATCTCGTGGCTCAGCACGAGGTGGGGGAGATCGTCCTCGGCAACCCGCTGCGCATGGACGGCAGCGCCGGGACGAGGGCCGAGAAGACGCGCGTCTTTGCCGCGTGGCTCGAAAAGTCCACCGGCCGGCGGGTCCTCCTTCTCGACGAGCGGCTGACGACGCGCCAGGCCTTGAAGACCCTCGACGACGAGAAGCTCCGCGGCCGGAAGAAGAAGGACTGGGAGGACCGGATCGCAGCCGTCATCATCCTCTCGACCTACCTCGAGAGCAAGCGCAGTGCCCCCGATGGTCCTGAAGTCGATTAAATCCCTCCTCGCCGTCGCCGTGTTCCTGGTCGCCGCGGCGACGGGCTGGATCGTGCGCGAGCTCGCCCGCCCCATCCGGATCGCCGCGGATCCCGCGGCAGGCTTCTTTGAAGTCGAGAAAGGCCTGAGCGCCCGCGCCGTCCTCGGCCACCTCGAGAGCCAGGGCCTGGTGCCGGCCGCCCTTCCTCTTAGGCTCGCCTGCCGGATCTTCTATCCCGGCGAGCGGTTCAAGGCCGGAGAATACCGGTTCGCCGAGGCGGTCCCGGCCAAGGCCGCGCTCCTCGTCCTCTTCGACGGCCGCGTCTACCTCGAGCCGGTCACCATCCCCGAGGGATTGACGATCAAGGAGGCCGCGGAAGCCGTCCGGCCCGGGGATCCTGCCGGGGCGGAAGCCTTCCGCCGGGCCGCTCTCGACGCCTCCCTCATCGCGGACCTAGACCCGCGGGCCAGGGACCTCGAGGGCTATCTTTTCCCGAACACCTACGACCTGCCGCGAAAAGCGCCCGAGGCCGACATTGTCGCGGCCATGGTGGCGGGTTTTCACCGGGTCTTCCACGAAGACCGCCGGCAGAGAGCGGCCGAGCTCGGCCTGACCGTCCGGGAGGCGGTGACCTTGGCCTCGCTCATCGAGGAGGAGACCGCTCTTCCCGAGGAGCGGCCCCTCGTCTCGGCCGTGTTCCACAACCGGCTCAAGCGCGGCATCAAGCTCGACTGCGACCCGACCGTCGCCTATGCCCTCAAGCTCCAGGGGCGCTACACCGGACGGCTTCTTCTGCGCGATCTCAAGCTCGAGTCGCCCTATAACACCTACCTTCACGTCGGCCTGCCGCCGGGCCCGATCTCGAGCCCCGGGACGGCCTGCCTGGACGCGGCCCTCCACCCGGCGGCCGTGGACGATCTCTATTTCGTCGCCCGTGGCGACGGCTCGCATCGGTTCAGCCGGACCTTGAGCGAACACCTGGAAGCGGTCAAGAAATTCAGGGCATTGAAAAATCATTGAGATTTGCTATATTAGCTTTTCTGTCCGCGTTCCGAAGGCCGGAGAGACTGATAGAGCTGTAAAAGTCCTTTACACGCCCGATCCGATCCCCCCGAGAGCCAAGAAGCGTGAAGCTTGGCACAGGAATTGCTCTAGAGGAAAGCGGAAGGAATGAAACAGGAGGACAAATGAAAACTTCCAGAACGATCGCGGCCGCTCTCGCGGTCCTCTTTATCGCCAGCGTTCTCGCTCTCTCCGTTCAGGCGGCGCCCGGGCCCCAGAAGGGCAAGACGGACGCCAAGCCCCAGGCCAAATCGCTGATGCCCAAAGAAGTGGCGGCGGTGATCCAGGAAGGCCTGGCCACCCGCCAGGGACGCCAGGATATCCCCTTCTCCATCTTCAAGACCCTCGTCCTGCCGGCCCAACAGAACAACCTCTACCCCGTCTTCTTCTTCAAAGCGAAGAACGGTGACATGGGCTACGCCCCGTCGACGACCGCAACCGGCCAGATGGAATCGACCCTCAAGTTCTTCTTCGAATTCCTTCAGCCCGACGCCGCCGGCGCCCTGAAACCGAAATCCGGCGGCAGCAACCAGGTCGTTCTGACCACGGATGGCGCCGGATATAGCGCGGACAAGGAGGACTGGTACTCCTTCGGCTGGGCGCTCGCGCCCGGCAAGTACACGGTCGCCCTGGTCCTGACAACGGCGGACCTGAAGAAGATCAGCGTCGCCTATGCCGACGTCACGCTGCCCGGCCCCGAGGCCTACGAGACCTCGCTCTATCCGACCGATCCGATCATCGTGACGGGCATGGACACGACGGAGCAGGATCAAAAGCCGAACATCCATCGGAGCTACTTCTCGTGGGGCGGGGCGAAATTCGTGCCCAACGCCATGAGCGAGATCAAGGTGGGTGACAGCCTCGAGATCTTCTTCTTTGTCATCGGCGCCGCCCAGAAGGACCCGACCGCCGCGCGGCCGGTTCTCGACCTGGAAGTCAACTATCAGGTCGATGACGAGGCCGGCAAGGCGGCCATCAAGTGGGCCCCTCAGAGCTACGAACAGTACTTCATCAGCCAGCCGCTGCCGCTCTTTCAGACGCTCCAGAAACAGGACGAGAAGGGCGCCGTGCTGAGCACCGAGAAGAAGCCGCTGCCCGCCGGCAAGTACACGCTGGTGGCCACCGTCGCAGACAAGGTGTCGGGAAAGAAGGGCGAAGCGAAGATGTCCTTCACCGTCATCTGATCCCTTCCGACCGGAGAATGAACAAGGACCGCCCCGCGCGGGGCGGTCCTTTTTTTTCGCTTACTTTTTCAGGTAATCGAGGAGCTGCCGGGCGATCCCGGCCTTCTCGTGGTTCGGGGCGAGCTCCAGGAACTTCTCCAGGGCGGCCTTGGCCTCCGGCACCTTGTTCTGGCCGATGAGGATCGTGGCCATCTGATAATAGGCGTCGGCGTAATCCGGCTTGAGTTCGACGGCCTTCTCGAACCGGGGCAGGGCGGCCTCGGATTCGCCGACGTTGACCAGACAGACCCCCAGGTTGTACGGGGCGTCGGGGTCGTCGGGGCTGAGGCCGACGGCCTTTTCGTAGAACGTCTTGGCCTCGGCGAATTGGCCGGCCTTGGCCAAGGCCTCCCCCGTTTCCTTGTTGGCGCTGTAGCTCGCGGGATTGAGCTCGACGGCCTTGCGGAAGGCGGCCAGGGCGTCTTCGGGCCGGCCGGCCTTCTTCTGGGCCAGGCCGCGGTTGAAGTGATAGGCCCAGTTCGAAGCGTCAAGCCCGATGGCCTCGGCATAAGAAGCGGCGGCCTCGGCGAATTTCTGCTCGGCATAGAGCTTGTTGCCGGAGAGGAAGGCCCGGTCGGCCGCGGAGTAGCTCTTGGCCGCCTCGGCCGCGGCGCTCTTGAGCGTGATCTTGACGGTCTCGTCGGCGGAAACGCCGACGTGGATCTCGCTCGAGGCCGGGACAAAGCCGGCCTTCTTGACCGTCAGGATGAAATAGCCGGGCTGCATGCCGATCTGGACAAAATGCCCTTGCGCGTCGGTCTTGACCTCGTAGCGGAGGCTCGACGTCTTCTGCGAGACGATCGAGACCTCGGCCTTGTCGACCGGGTTGCCCGCGGGGTCGAGGACCGTGCCGGAGAGCTTGCCCTGGAACTGAGGCCAGGCGGCAACGGCGAGGACCAGAACGAGGGCGGCGCAAAGTCGGGCGGCGTTGCGGTTCATCAGGGCTCCTATCGTTGGGCGATGCGTTTCTTGGCGTCCTCCTCCAGGACCCGGATCGCGGGCTGGTCCGGAGAGAGGGACAGCGACTTCTGCAGAAGGGGCAGGGCCTTTTCGGGATGGCCGAGGGCCAGGTGGCATTGGGCGGCGAGGTTCAGGACGGGGATCTCGGTCGCTTCGGCCATGAGCGTCTCGAGCGTGGCCAAGGCCCCGGCCCAGTCTTTGAGGGCGGCCTGGTCCAGGGCCATGACCTTGGCGGCTTCGCGGTCCCCGTTGCGGCCACGGACGATCTCGGCGTGCGCAAGAGATTCTTTGTAAAGGCCCAGGCCGTAGAGCGACTTGGCGAGGAGCAGGCGGGCGGCGAGGTCGTCGCTCATCCGGAGGGCCCGCTCGAAGAGGCCGCGCGCCTGGGCGTAATCGCCCTTGAGGAAGACTTCCGAGCCAAGGATCTTGAGGTGCTCGGGTCCCGGATAGGGGCCGTGGAGCCGGGCGTAGACCCAGGGGAGGACGGGATAGGGCTGGGCCAGGACGACGAAATTCTCCGAGGACGTGAGCCGGCGCCGGCCGTCGGGGGCGACGAGCGCGACCTCGGCCCGGTAATAGCCGGGCTTGACGTCCTTGAGAGGCGCCGTTCCGGAAACGAGGAGCGTCGCGGCGTCGCCCGGATCGGGGACGGCCTCGGTCAGCGGAAAGGTCCCGACGCTCTGGTTGTTGTCGAGCGAGACGAGATCGGCGATGAACGACGGCGCTCCGCCCGGGACGAGCCCGGCGACATGCCGGGCCTGGACGAAGAGGCCGAGCGTCGCGCTCGCCGGGAATTCGTTGCGGGCGCCGGCGACATACTGCTGGCCGCCGAAGACGAACGCCTTGAGGTTCCATTTCTGGGCCTCGGGAACGGCCGCGCGGAGATAATAGAGCAGCGGGACGGTCAGGCCGGGCTGGGCCGAGGCTTCGGCCGGAGGGATCTCGACGCGGGTCTCGAACGAGGAGAAATCACGGGCCGTCTTGTTCTTCAGCAGGAAGAGGGCCCGGTACTCGCCGGGCGCGAGCGCGAGCAGGTCCTGGAACGCGAACCGCTGGCGCTCGTGGGCCTGGTACTGGTCCGGGGTCATCCTGAGCGGGATCTCCTCGGTCCGCTCGAAGACCGTCGTGCCCCGGCCGTCCTCGAGCCTCAGGACGAATTCGAAGCTGGCCGTGATCGTGCCCGCGTCGTTGCGGAAGTTCATCTTGTCGGGCTCGATCGACCAGTGGATGAAGGGTTGGCCGGCCTCGCGGAAGACGCGGAGAGCGAAGGCGCTGGGGATATAGCTGTCGGAATACTCGGTCTCGACGTAATCCTTGAAGCTCAAATAGGAACGGGCGTAAGTGTCCGAGAACTTCTTTTCCGGCATGTTGCGGACCGCGGCGATGATCGTGTCCGAGGCGAAGGACCCCGACCCGAGCGGCGTGTCGCTCGGCAGATAGCTCAGCGAGGCCCGGGCGAGCTCCGAGCTGACGGCCCGGATGGCTTCGAAGGCGGTCTTCCGCGTCAGGGCGACGCCGTTGCCGACGGTCGGGACGGCCAGCTTCTCGGGTCCCTCGACGGACGGCGAATAAAGGCGGAAGTCGCCGATGCCGTCGGGCTCATAGAAGATGAGGTAGAAATACGACGGCAGCCCGTATTCCGGCTCCCCTTGATAGAACCAGAGCTCCAGGGGCCAGACCTGGGATTGGGTCGTGTATTGCGTCCGCTCGCGCGGCTTGCCGAGAAGGACATAGAAAAAGCCCCGGTCGGTCTGGCTGCCGCGCTTCGGCGAGTAATGGCCGAAGTTCTCGTCGGCATAGCGGATCCGCGCCTCGTACTCTTTCTGGAACTCGTTCTCGTTCGTGTCCGGCAGGGGGTCGCGGCTCCGCCAGAAGAAACGGACGAACTTGGCCCGGTCGGCGTTGGTCTGGAGCTGGGCGTAAACGGACCGCTCGGCCTTGGTGATGATCGGGGCGACGTCCTCGAGCCACCGTTCGAGCTCCGGCGTCGGCTTTTCGGCCGCGGCCAGGGCGCTCCCGGCGAGGGACAAGGCGAGGATCAGGGCGAGACCGGTGCGTTTGTTCAAGAAATCGTCCGTACCTAAGAGAACTACGATAGCATACGGCCGGAGGCATTTCAAATGAGGGCCGGGGCCGGAGGCGCCTCGAAAAAAACGTTGCCTTTATCCAGAAATTTGAATAGAATCCAACTCTCTGGATTCATGAGCTCTCTCATCTGTGCCTATCTCCATTGGAATCACGATCCTATTTTCCTGTCCGGGCTGGCATCAAAATTGCTAAGAGTCAGTCCCGAGCTCGATATCCATATCGGCCCATCGCCACGCCCAACGCAAGGAGGTGAGATCCGGGGATCTTTCGATCATTAGGCCCTTGGCAATACCCTTCTGGCTTCGAAAAGGAGGTTTCATGAAGAACAAACTGATCATCGCTTTGGCTCTCGTCCTCCTTCTCGCACCCGTCGCCTTCTCCCAATCCCGGGAAACAGGCGCCATCCGCGGCGTCGTGACCGACGAGCAGGGCGCTCCCCTGCCCGGCGTCAACGTGACGCTCTCGGGCGGCAACCTGATGGGCGTCCGGTCCATGGTCACGGACGCCGCCGGTATCTACCGGTTCCCCGCCCTGCCGCCTGGCGAATACCAGGTCAAGGCCGAGCTCCAGGGATTCGGCGCGGTCCTGCGCGAGAACATCCGGCTGACGACGACGTCCACGCTGACCGTGGACTTCCAGCTCAAGCCGGCCGCCGTGACCGAAGAGGTCACGGTCATCGCCCAGTCCCCCACGGTCGACGTCAAGTCCACCGAAACGGCCTCGGTGACCCTGTCGAACGAGATCCTGCGCAACATCCCCTACAGCCAGTTCACGTCCGACATCGTCAACATGGCCCCCGGCGTCAATAACGACAGCGCCTACGGCGCCTCGTCCGGCACCGGCATCGCGTATAACATGGACGGCGTCGGCGTCGGCGACCCCGACGCGGGCACGGCCTGGGTCTTCCTCGATCACAACATCGTCGAGGAAGCCAAGATCATGGGCGTCGGCCTGCCGGCCGAGTACGGCAACTTCACCGGCGTCATCTTCAACCTGGTCACGAAGTCCGGCGGCAACGCCTTCTCCGGCCACATGGAGTTCAACCGCCAGCTGTCCGGCACAAGGTTCTGGCAGGCCCATAACAACGGCGCCTACACCGATGATTTTCCGGACCTGACGGCCCCGAGCTCGAACCTCTTCGACATCAACGCTCATTTCGGCGGCCCGATCGTCAAGGACAAGCTTTGGTTCTACGCGGGCGGCCAGTATTACCGGACCAAGGACCGCCCGACCGGCTTCCCCGAGGACGTCGACTTCAAGCAGCCGCGCGCCTTCGTCAAGTTGACGACCCAGCTCACGCCGTCCCTGAATATCAACGCGTCCTTCGAGTTCGACGGCTACTACGGGAAGAACCGGGCCGCCGGTTCGAACGTCGATCCGATCGCCACCGTCAGCGAGAAAGCCCCCGACTACGTCGGCAACTTCAGCCTGACCCAGATCTTCAGCCCCAAGACGTTCATGGACGTGAAGGGAGCCTTCTTCTCCGGCTATTATTACCTCGATCCGACGGCCGGCCTCGACGCCTACATGCACTTCGACTACGCCGACAACCAGCGGCGGGGCAGCTCGGGCTACTTCTATTATGCCGACCGAGCCCGCTACCAGGCCAACGCCAGCCTGACGCACTACGTCGAGGACTTCATCGCCGGCTCCCACGACTTCAAGTTCGGGGCCGAGATGGAGCGCTCCTACGTCCGCAGCCGTTACGGCTATCCCGGCCACGGCGGCCCCCTCGGCGACAACGTCGTGTATTACGATTACACAGACTATTACTACGCCGGCGTCTCGAATTACCTGGCCTACCAGTACGCGGGCTATGATAACAACACCCGCTACACCCGGCTCGAGGGCTTCGTCCAGGATTCCTGGCAGATCACGAAGCGGCTCAACGTCAACCTCGGCCTCCGCCTGAGCCAGTATTGGGGCCAGGTCAAGTACGTCAGCGGCAACGCCTACTCCGCCGCCCGGATCGCCCCGCGCCTCGGCTTCACCTTCGACCTCCTCGGCGACAAGACGACCATCCTCAAGGGCCACTACGGCCAGTTCTCCGAGGCCATGAGCGCCAGCTACTGCGACAAGATG
>Ga0172363_10000315_pt1 | contig 35317 bp, 36 predicted proteins | sample LakKivs2_kivu2a2_FD_114541 | JGI IMG/M metagenome (GOLD analysis project Ga0172363, IMG submission 114541) | Sediment microbial communities from Lake Kivu, Rwanda - Sediment s2_kivu2a2 | ecosystem: Environmental > Aquatic > Freshwater > Lake > Sediment | place: Rwanda: Western Province, Lake... | reverse complement strand
TTTTAGAACAACCACGCAAAGCTTGTTGAAAAGCAAAATGTTTGCCAACACTCCAATGACCATAAAAAAGAGGTGTATCAGAAAGATAGCCAATTTTCTCTTTTAGACTAACGCTATCTTTTTGCGCGTCTTTACCTAAAATTTTGATTGCTCCTTCGGTTGGTCGAATAAAATCCATCATGCATCTGATAGTCGTGGTTTTGCCAGCGCCATTTGGTCCCAAAAAGCCAAAAATCTCGCCTCTCCTCACAACAAAATCAATCCCATCAACTGCCTTCACTTTACCAAAGTATTTTTTTAAATTTTTAACTTCAATCGCTGTCATAAGGTTTTATTATAGTTTAAAGAATACGACATGCCTAGAGAAAACAAAAAATTATTTTAAATTAGCAACAACAACCAGTCTCTGGTCTATTGTTCCTGGCGGCCAGCAAGTAATCAATGTTAATTCTTTCTTCCCCTTTTGCTTAATGACATCAATATTTTTTGCCTCCACCATTTTTATTTCTGAAACCAAATAACGCAAAATTTTCCCGTTGCTTAAAATTTTTATTTCGTCTCCAATTTCCAATTGATTTAAATTATAAAAAATATTTTTATATTCGCCCGAATCATCTCCGTAAAAATTTGAATGGCCAAAAATTACCGTATTGCCTTCTCCGGGCAAAGCAGTTCCTTTCATTTGAGCCACCCCATTCTGCAAAGCTTTAAAATACTCTTTTTTATCTGCGCCATCAACATTTAAAATGACAGGAACATTCACATTTAATTTTGGAATACTTAAAGCCCAATTTAGAATTTTTTTTTGTTCTGTTTCAATATTTTTAGTAGCATAATTATCTGCAACCTTTAATTGATTTAACCGAGGCAATCTGTACAAAATTGTGTAAATTAAAAATAATAAGAAAATCAATAACAAAATAAATAAAATAATTTCAAGATTTCTGTGGTTAAAAGATTTCCTAAAAGAAAAACACCCCATTTTTTGTTGGTTCTATTATAGATAATTCTTCAAAAAACTAAAACGTAAAACTAATAATTATTCAAAACAAAACGTCTGATTATTAAAAATTTCTTTTTTTCTGAAAAGAAAGAAATTTACCTTTTAATATTTAGCAATCCATTTGAAAAGCCAGCCCAAAAAACTAAATCCTCTTTCTTCTGCTTTGAGAGCATTTTGCAGACTAATATTTTGTGATTCTAAAATCTCTAGCTGATTTTGCAAAGCAGTCCTTTCACCTTTATTTTGAAGTTTAAAGACCAGCTTCTGCAATTCTTGAATTCGCAAGCGGTTTCGCTCGATTTCTTTTCTCATTTCCCCAAGTCCATTGAAATTGGGCCCAATAAAAAATTTTGTCCACTTAGTCCTCTGCTGAGCTTTGTCAAGACTTTGATTTACTCTGTCTTCTGACTCGCCTTGGAGACGGGCGATTTCTCTGATTTGATCACCAATTCCTTTAGTCTCAATTCTTGCAGCGAATCTCACCAAACTTTCCACTGCTGTTGCCACTGCGCTCATATGCTCTCTGGCCACAGCACTTCTAGGAGAATATTGGGGTTTGCTTTCTTGGATTTGGATGTTTAGTTTTTCCTCGGCATGCGTCTGCGTCATTACCCCTGTACTAGGATTGCTTGATTGAATTTGTGTTTTGGCTTGAGATTGAACTTGTCCAGAATCACCTTGATTGCTGACCGCATTATTTAAATTAGTTTGCGTCTTTTGCGACGTGGCGAAAACTAGCAATGGCATCAATAAAAAAATAAAAAAGAATAATAGTTTTTGTAAACGAAAAATCATATTTTTTTATTTTTTAAATTGGGTTGCAGATTCTACCACTTATCTTACTTTATTACCTCAGCGCCAGTTTGAGGCAAAACTTCAGGTTCAGCAACTCTGACAGCAATTCGCACCGCTGATTTTCTTCCTAATCCTATAGCATAAGTTTCACGAATGAAATTATAGGGTAATCCTACTCGTATTGATTGGTAAGAATCAATATAAATTTCGGAAATAATGATTGTTTCACCAATAGGGAAATTACCAGACAACACAAAATTTAAAGTGGCACACTCACTGCCGGATTCTGCGGTGCACTCTTCTGTGCCGCCATTAACAACTAAGGCGATTGCGCCGCTTTCCATTTCAGAACCCAAGGTATAACTTTCGCCATTGCCATCAGCATCTGCACTGACCAGCTCAATTGTCTTCACATAATTATAATTAGTCAATGTTCCTGAAGAAACCACTTCTCCGGCGTTATCTGTTCCTGTATTCCAAATTTTAATTCGCATCAAAACAGTATCGCCAGGGTCAGCATTGATAGTTTCACCTTCGGAATATTCTGTGCCTGAATAATTATGCCAAGTTGCTCCATTATCTAGGCTTGCTTCAAGTTTAATGTGCAGATTAACATCATCTTCTTGGGCCTTAATAAAGGCAGGTAAAATTGTAAAATAAACCAATGAGCCACAAGCTAAACTCGCAATTAATGCTGCTAAAAATTTCTTGAATTTAACCATTTTTGCCTCCTCAAAATTTAATTTGATTTAATTTTACCACAATCGAATCCGATGCACAAACTAATCTCAATAAAATGAAAGGGTGACCGAGGAGATTCGAACTCCCGACCTCCTGGGCCACAACCAGGTGCTCTACCGCTAAGCTACGGTCACCATTTTCCCCTCGCTCTATCCGGTCAAATGCAAATTTTAAAATGCAAAACCCCAAATCAAGGAACTAAGATAAATTATATGATAAATAATGATATTTTGCAATTATCTAAAATCTGTTAAAATAAATTTAATGACTCGAAAAAAGATATTTTTTTGGATTTTTATTGGTATTTTATTAATTTTCGATGGTGGGTTACTTATTTATCAAACAATAATCAAAAAATCCCAAGCTGATATCATTCCCAAATATAGAAAACCAAGTAGTTTAGAACTTTTACCTGATGCTGGACAAACTGTTCTTTCCAGTGCGCCAAAAATACAGTTTTCTGAAGAACAAAGTATTTATACCTTTGCTGGTGATTACATCTATAAATTCCCAATTTTAATCAAACATGATACAGACAATCTTCTTTTTTTAATAAGAGGAAAAAGTTCTCAAAGACTGAATGAAATAATTTATCTTCGTTCAACTGATCTAGTCAATTGGACTAATCCAGAAAAAATATGGACTAGTAAATATCAAACTATTACTGATCTAGAAGGACAAAAGACCAGCATCGGCTATCTTCTTTTTTATGCAGTTAAAGAAAATGATAAGAATTCTTTCCATTATCTGTTTTCCAAAGATGGACAGAGTTGGGAAGACACTAATTTACCTACAGGCTCAGAAGAATACATTCGGGTAAGCCTCCTAGAAGATAAAGGCAATTTGAGATTATTTTTACTTTCTAAAGATCAAAAAACTCTTAAGCAAATGGTCTCTTCCAATGGTAAGGGCTGGACCAACCCAAAAGAAGCCATCAAATTAAGTTTAAAAATCGATGATTTAGCTCTCTTTAAAAAACAAGAATTCTATGTTCTTTTATTTTCTTTAAATAATGAACTCTACTACACTGAATCGCTAGATCTGCATTCTTTCCAAAAAAGCCAAGATCTTTTTGCTTTAGCTGATAATTCTTTTTCCTTTGCTTCAAATCTGATTTACGCTACGTCCGACGAAGTATATCTTAAAAGTTTGATCGAATAGTTGTAAATCAGGCTCATATGTTTTATAATTAAACTATCTCTTAGGCCGAAGGGGTGGGAAGAAAATAATTTTTTAAGGTAAGTTTATGAGAATTTTCGTAGGCAATCTACCTTGGTCATTGAAAGACGAAGATTTAAAAAATCTTTTTGCTGAAAAAGGTGAAGTTACTGATGCATCTATAATTTCCGACAAGGAAGGTCGGAGTAAGGGTTTTGGTTTCGTAGAAATGCCCAATGAGGAAGAAGCTAAAAAAGCGATCAAAGAGCTTAATGGTTTTGAAATCACTGATCCTCAAAATCCAGACAACAAACGGCAGTTAAAGGTAGACGAAGCTAAACCAATGAAACCACGCGAATAAGGTTTAGTGTTTAAATAAATATCTTAGAGCACTCTTAAAATTAAAGAGGGTGAAGAATTAAACGATAGAAAATATCAGTATTTTTTAGTTATAAGATTCCATTTAATAACTATAAGGTCTTTCAAGCTTCTTGAGGCTGTACGGATTGCCCTTAATTTTGATAAGGCAGCATTGCGCCAGACTACAGGTACTTCTTTAATTTTGAAACCTAATTTCTGAGCGATAGCTAAAATTTCCATATCAAAACTCCAACGCATAGATCTCTGTTTAGGAAAAACTACATCAACGGATTTTGCTGAAAAAAGTTTGAAACCACATTGAGTATCAGCAATGCCCGGCAAAATAAGAAGTTGTACTAAAAAATTACCGCCTCGCGAAATAATTCTTCTGATTAGCGGCTGTTTTTCTTTAATGAGCCCACTTTGGACATAACGAGAACCAATCATAATGTCATAATCTTTGATATAAGGCCAAAAATTCTCAATTTCTGCAATCGGGGTGGAATTATCGGCATCCATAAACAAACGCCATTCGCCTTGAGCCTGAAGCATTCCTTGTTTGACTACTGCGCCTTTGCCCTGATTAATTTTATTATCAATTAGTTTAAAATTTGAATGTTTTTTGCAAAAATTTCCTACAATTTTGGCAGTTTCATCCGTTGAACCATCATTAACAATAAGCACTTCCCAAGAATAATCTTTTTTGGCAAGATACTTATCTATATCTTCCAGAGTAGGAATAATCCTCTGTGCTTCATTATAAGCGGGAATGATTACTGAAAGGTAAGTTTCCATTTTAATAATTTTATTTTCCTTCTTGACGTTTCCTTTCTGCTTCTTCCGGACTAATTTTGATTTCAGGCGTTAGGGGTTTGGGCGGATAATTAATTAAATCGTAACTTGTTATATTATACACTAAAATTGAGTCGCCTATAATGGTCATTGGTTTAATTGGTTCTAACCAGGCATAATCCCATTTTTTTTCTTCAATTCCTGCTAGTTTTGAAAATTGAAAATAGGTAGCAGAAATAGCAAACCAACCAGTAGCTGGCCCTTGATCAGAATGCCATGTGATAACTTTATCTTTATCAATGTAATAAGTAGGAATACCACCACCGAAATAATCAATTTTAATTTTTTGGATGTTATTTTTTTCAACAAAATTAGCTAAACGTTTTAAATCTTGCCCCCAGTCTAAATTAGAATCCACTAAAAACTTATATTTAGGTTTGCCCCAAGTCAATTCATTAAAATAAGCTAAATAAAAAGGATAACTCAGAATCGAGGAAAGAATATACCAAACCAAAAGCAAAACGACAAAAACTTGGAGACTTCTTTGTTTAACAAAAGAGAATTTATCATTAGCATTAATTATTGGGTGAATTGTTCGGGCTACAAATAAATAAATAAAAGGCACGGTAGGTAATAAATGCCTGATCCCTATATTTAATGATCCTTTCAAAGTAATCAACCAATAGATTAACCATGGGATAAATAAATACCATAATCGCCATTTATCTTCCTTGCCTCGAAAACCATAAACAAATAGCAAAGTTAACCCGAGAACAATAAAAATATCTATAGCTAAAGGTATTTTAACTATCCAGGCGACTGGGAAATACCAACTAAAGCCCTTGTTGGAATAATGACCAAGAATATAAGTATTATTGCCGCCAGCGGTACGACCAAAAACTAAACTTAAACCCAAAAGATAATGTCCCAGAGGCCTTGTAATTTTATTGTTTTCAAAATGATGAAAGAATTTACGCAGACCTAAAGTGCGTGAATCATCAGGTCTTAAATTTTTTTCAATTACTTTATGTTCAACTTCAGGAGGCATATTCCAAGTAAAAGGAGTATAAATCAGCCAAACTGCAACAAAACCAATAACTAAAATTAAAATGTATCTACCAAAATGCGGCCAAAATTTAGTCCAGAAACCTTCACCATTTTTAAAAAGAAGTAATCGAACGATAAGAATAAGAAAAAGAATTGGTATTAAAAGAAAACAAGAAAATTTCATTGTTTGGGCAATACCAAATAAAACTCCAGCCCAAACTAAACTGCCCCAAGTTTTTTTCTCCAAAAAATGAACAAAACTCCAAACAGCTACAACAAAACCAAACGTAGCCGCGATATCAGTGGTTACCAAATGACCGTGAGCTAAAAATGTGGGGCAAAAAGCATAAAGCAAAAGAATGATTAGAGCGATTTTTTTACCGTAAAGCGATTTTATCCAGAAAAAAATTGTCAACCCCAAGCCAATGGTTAACAAAATCATGGGCAATCGCGACCAAGATAAAATTTGATCGGCATTATTACCCAGCCGATAAATCAAATTCCAACCAGCTTCCCATTGATTGATTTCAGCCCAACTCCAGTTGGAAAATAAACCTTTTAAATGCAAAAATTGCAATGGAATGCCGGCTAAAACTTTAGCCAAAGGCGGATGCTCGGGATTAAGTCTATAATCTAATTGATTTATATAAGAATAGCCCGCTGGTATGTGAGCTACTTCATCAGTAGTACCAGAGTCAGTCAAGGCAAGACTGATCAAGTTCAAAAACATAAAACCTAAAATAACAATTACTAAAAAGGCAGTCCAAAAATGGGCTCTCTTTTTTTCCATTACTGACATTTTAGCACAAAATATCTAACTCTTATAAGTCCACCATTTATTAACAGAAAAATTCCAGACAATGACCACAAATGAAGCAAGGGCTAAAGCAAGAAGTCTCATCCAATTATTATCTCCTTTAAATAGATAATTTCTTGCTAAATTAAAGACTAAAATGTTTAAAAATAAGCCAACAGTGCTGACAGCCATAAATTTTATATAATAAGAACTACCTCGAACAATCTTACTTTCTGTCCCGGCCATACCTTCTTTAAATTCCTGTCTAAAAGTCCATAAAGAATTCCAAATGAAACTATTGGTAGCAGCCACTACAAAAGAAATGCCTTTGGCAAAAGTTTCAGCAGTTTGAAAGAAAGGAAGAAATCGCAAAAGAAAAAATACAATCCAGTCAACACCAGTATTTAAAACTCCAATCACAACAAATTTGATAAATTGAACAAATGTTTTTTTCTCCATACCCAGTATATCATCTCCTTTTACAAACCCTTTGGGTTTGTCTTAATTTATGAAATTTTATTTTTATCAATTTGTTGAATTTATTAAACAAATGTCCAGTTTTTGTATAAAAAAGAGTTGTATTACTGGGCATAAGAAATTTAATTTTTACCCGGTTAAATGCCCTTTGGGCAATCAGCCCGGGGCTGATTATTTAACCGGATGAACCTTGTTGGATCTAGATGCCGCTTAACGAGATTTAACTAAACTCTTAGGCGTAACCCAGAAACCTAGATATTTACCAGTGAGTAAATGGGTTTGAGCATCTATAGCAGGTAAAGCGCCAAAGAAAAGGGCGGTAATTGGCACAAAGACCCAGCTCATAAATACGCCCATTTTCCCCAGGCTAGTATATTTTACTGGTTTTTTAGGCAAAAGCAAAGTTGAAACCCAACCAGAAATTATAAGACCAATCCAGGTAATTGTTAAAAGTCTTTGAGCTAAAATGGGTAAATAATAAGATAAAATTGATGTTTTAAAATAAGGATTAAGTAAAAATGGCCACCATAGACCAAAGGCAATAAGAAGCGAAGCCGAAGCCCATGAAACTTGACTTTCTAAATGCCTAAAAGCCAAATACCATCTTTTAAAAAATGGGATTTCTTTATGGGTGAGCGCTTCTTTTACCAAATAGGGGAAATGTTCCACACCCCAAGCCCACCGTCTTTTCTGCAGATACTGATTTTTTAAAGTTTGCCATAGGGTATCAGCATAAATTGCATCCATATAAACTGGGTTAAATAAAGGAACACAAGAATGTTTTCCGTGATAGCGAAAAAAAGCCCGATAATAAGTTCGTGAATCTTCAGACACAATAAATCGATCCCAAAAATCAATATCCACTAAGGTTTTTAAACTCAAAGATTGAGAAGAAAAATTTATTAATCTATAAGGCCTGGTAGATTCAATCAGTTGCCAAAAAGAAGAGCCAAAAGCCACAATTCTAATCACTGGTGGTACTTGCCAAATATTATTGCTATAAAGAGGAATTGGTTGATAAGAATGGTAAGTGCGGTCAGTATGTAATAAATATTTATAGGTCAAGGAGGAGAAATAACTATAGGATGGTCGGGTATCAGCGTCAAAAATTGAAACCATAACTTTTTCATAATCTACATTCATTTCATTAATCAATTTTTTTAATTTTTGACCAGCCCAATAGGCATTTGATCCTTTGCCTTTGAGTTCTCTTTCAATTTCTGCAGGATGAATGGTTATCAAAAATTTAGCAAAGACATCTTCGAAATCTTTTTTTAATTCATGAGCTATTTCTTGTCCTTCATTACCCGAACGAGCTTCTGTAGCTAAAATTAAAATAATTTTATCATTGGGATAATCTGAATCAGCGACCGCGGAAATTGATTTATGAAGGACTTCATATGGTTCTTTATAAGTGGTGAAGATAACTGCATGATATAGTTCTCGATAATCAATTTGTTTTGTGGGATTATTTCTCAAATGTAAGAGTAATCTAAGCTCTTCGCTTAATTTTCTTTTTTCAAAAAATGAAGCATTTTTTAATCTTTTTCTAGTTTTTCTAATTAAATCGCTAATATCGGAAAGATTTTCTAATCTTTCTTGCCAATCGATATTATTTTCATAGTTCATATGATAATAAGCAGAAATTAAATAAACACCCATAAATAAACTTCTAATCAACCAATAGAAATCATAACAAATGATAAAAACTACTAAAGCTGCAGGCAAAAATAATGACAAAATAATAGGTAATAGTAAAACAAGGTAACTTAAACCACCAGGAATAATCTCAAGTATTCGGTCACCGATAGTTCGTTTATGCATTCTAAACGATGATTATATAATAAGTCAGAATAATTAGTTCTAAAACAGTGACTAAAAAACTAAAAAAGATGAAAAAAATTTTTAAAAAATAATTTTTTTGAAAAAAGAGAAAAGCAAAAATAGAATTAAGAATTAAAAATAAAAATACAGCTACGGGTAAAAACCAAGAATCGGAGATTGAAACGTTGTTAAAAACTACAATGCCATTTTTAATGACAGATTGATACCAAAAATAAAAAATAAATACCTGCAAAAGCCCTAAAATTGCCATTTGAATTTTATCAGAAAATCTAATTTTCATCGTTTATATCTTAAAATAAAAATACAAAAAAGGCAAGATCTATTAAAACTGCTTTAAGCATAGTCGCTTTTATTTTTTCTGTACTTCTTGATAGATGGCATTAGCAGCAATCGCTCCTTCGCTCGCTGCTGTAATCATTTGATGAAAATGATTAGAACCTGTAGTTAAATCACCAGCAGCAAAGATGTGAGGATCTGAAGTTTGCATGGTGCTTTTAGTTTCAATATAGCCTTTGGAATCAAGTTTTAAACCTAATTTATGAGCAATATCAGTATTAGGTAAGCCCCCCACAGCGACAAAAACTCCATCAATTTTCAAATTTTCTTTTTTGCCATCTAGAGATTCTAGATTGATTTCTTCCAATCTATCTTTTCCCTTAAATTCTTTGATATGATAGCCCAATCTAAATTCAATATTTTTTCTTTGAGATAATTTTTCTTGCCAGAAAGGCATAGCTCTTAATTCACTAACTATATTAATGATATAAATTTTTTTGACCAAATCTGCTAAATAGAATGCTGCTGTCGCTCCTGAATCTCCAGCTCCGATTATTGCCACAATTTTATCCTTATAGAAATAACCATCACACGTAGGACAATGATGGATGCCTTTTGCTTGAAATTCTTTTTCACCAGGAACCCCCAATTCTTTTCTCTTTGTACCTAAAGCTAGAATTAAGTATTTGGCTTTATAAACTTTTCCGCTATTAGTTTTTATAGAAAAATATTTTCCTTTATTTTCAATCGTTTCTATTCGCGCTTCTTCCCAATCTGGCTCATATTCCAAAACTTGTTCTTTAATATTATTTATTAATTCTTGACCTTTAATTTTTTTAAAACCAGGATAATTCTCAATTGTGATTGCTTCTATCGCATTACCACCAATGGTTTCACCTATTAAAATATGTTTTATTCGATAACGCGAGGCGTAAATCGAAGCAGTTAATCCTGCCATACCTGAACCTAAAATAGCTAACGGATAAATTTTTTCTTCCATTTTTGTAATTTATTACAAACCAAAAGCTTATAAATTATATCATTTCTGATTGTCTGGACAAATGTATTAAAACTAAGCCAAACGCCAAACCCAAGTTTTCTTTGCTTTCTCATTAAACCAATCTTCAAAAGTTTTATCTTCTGAACCTTTGAAATTCACTATCTTAACTATCTGCCAACCTCGATCTGTATGGAAAAGAAAAACCTGACTATCCTTAGCTGACCAAATTTTTCCTCTGAAATCTTTATAAAGATTGGTATCTAAATTGTCTCCCTTAATGATTACCTTGGCTAACTCAGAATAAGCCAAAAAACCTAAATCTCCACCTTTATTCTTGGTACTGTCATCTTCAGAAAATTCTTTAGCTAATTTGGAAAAATCTTCTTTTTTTGCTCTCTCCAAAATCTCTTTAGCTTTGGTTTCGTCAGACATCAATATGTGATTCAGATGAACTTTTTTTAAAAGATTATCATCATAATAAGAGGCAAGTTTTTCCTGCATCAGCGAAAGATAAATTAAATTATTGATTTCGCCCGGTTTATAACCATAGAATTGTAAAAGAATCTGTTCAAAACTTTTCTTGCCACCATTTTCTTCATAAAGTTTATTTAGGGTGTCATTAATTTCTTTAGAAGAAACTGATAAATGATATTTAGAAGCTAATTTCTGTATGACCCGATACCTAATTAAGAGTTCAATGGTATTTTTTTCAATCGTACTTTCTTTGGGGATAGACCCAGCTGAAGTCTGTTGATAAAATTTTAAAGCATGAGCTTCTTCTTTAAAAACTTCTCCAAAAGTAACAGGAAAAACATTAACCCAAGCTGCAGGATAAGGAACTATCTTAGCGGTTTTCTTCACGAAATTCGTTCGCCAATTAAAGAAATAAAGACCTATAGCTACAACAAAGACATACAAAACTATTAAAGCTAAAATAATGGTGCCTACTATCCAAAAAATGAAAAATTTCCTCGGTTTTGAACTGGCTTTAGTTGCTAAGGACTCGAGCGCATTTTCTTCATCCATTTCCATAAATTTATATTATTTTAAATTGTAGTAACAGTAAAGGGTTTGAAGATAAACATCACAATTGCACCTAAAATCAAGATCAGAATGACTAAACGAATGATATCTTTTTGACGCACAAATTGATACTTAAAAAAAGTGTTAAGTGTCTCTAAGAAAAAATAAAAAATCAAAACAAAAATTAAGCCTCCACCAATGGGTGACATTTTAAAAAAGCTCCAAATAAAAAGAAATTCTGCCAAAGCCAAATCGAAAATTAATGAATAAAAAATCGATTCTTGTAAATGACGATTTCTCGCCCAAAGGCTGAAAAAGATGAGATAAAAACTAATAATTAATAAAATTACAGAAAAAGATAAAAATCTATAAGCTTCAATAATATTTAAAAGATAAAAAAGAAAATAATAAGAAACGAAAAAGGAAAGAAAAGCCACCCAAAAAATTACTAGATCTAACCAGTAATAAGTTACTTCTTCTCTAACATTATAAGGCAAAGGGATCTTTAAACGTGAGGCAAAAAAATAGAATCCCACGGCTGAAAAGACCGCCACTCCATAAGAAAAAAGGGAGGGAGGGAAAATCAAAAAATAACCTGCAGTGATTACTACTAAAGCGAAAGGTAGGGAATATTTGGCAATTCTCCTTCGCCAATCTTCTCTTTTTTCGAGCCAGAAAAAGGAACCAATAGCCAAAATTAGTAAAATAATTGCAAAAGCAAATTTCCAAAAAGCGCTCTGTAAATAAGAATCAATAATAGAAATCAAAAAAATAGCAACAGAAATAAAAGCTGCCTTTTGCCAGCGTTTAAATTGAAATCTAAATCTTGTTGTTGACAAAACTGGTGTAGTCAAAATCTTGTCCTAAAATTACCACAAAATCCACTTGGTTGTCTAGATCTTGAGGGCAAGAAATAATTTCAGGATTAAAAAATCTTTTCTTCAAGAATTCCAAAGTATATGGTTTTTCCCCATTGGAACAGTCAGCAATTTTGGTGTTATAGGTTAAATCTTCAGCAGTACTAAAATTTGTTATCTGATAGCCACGACTTTTCAAAAAATCCGAAACTTTTAAAGCTAATCCAGAATTGCCACTACCATTCTCGATGGAAATTTGAGCCTTTTCTTTTTCTAAAAATGGCTCGATAAAAATAGAGTGAGCCAAAGCCTTCACTTCTTCCCATGTAGGATCTTTGGGCTTTAAAACATACATCCCATTAACATTATCAGCATAGAGTAATCCTACACTGCTATCATCTAACACTTTAGTAGCAATTTGATCTTCTTTCAAATCTTTTACTAAATCAAAACTTTTAATTATTTCTTGAGGAATTAGATCAGTCTGAATGCTTCCCCCCAGAGTACTCATTAAACTAATAACCTTAGCCGGGTTGGAAAGAAAATTTAAAGATAAAACTTTATCTTTCAAAGCGATCATAATTTTTTGTTGACGTTTAGCACGATCAAAATCTGATGTTGTATAACGAGAACGAGCATATTTTAAAGCATCAGCGCCATTAAAATGATGCCATCCAGCTTTAATAGAATAAACTTCCTGACCCCAGTTATCATCAGGATAATAAGGATCATAAATATCTTCATCTACATAAACATCCACACCACCAACCAAATCAATTATTTTTTCAAATCCATTAAAATCTAAAACAATATAATAATGGATAGGAATATCTAAGATGTTAGAAACTGTCTCTTTGGCTAAATCTGGACCATTTTGCCCCTGCTCTTTGTTATCTTGGCCGATAGAATAAGCAGCATTAATTTTATTATTATCATATCCAGGTATAGGAACATACAGATCACGGGGAATCGAAAGCAAAGCAGCTTTTTTGTTATAAGGATCAATACTGGCCACCATAACTGTATCTGTGAGATAAGCACCAGGATGGTTGCCACCACCATAACCTAAAATTAAATAATTAATCCTACCATCACCTTCTCCGCGTAGACTGGCGGGATTAACTTTCTGGAAAAATTTGAAAAATGGTGCTTGCAAACCTTTATTTTTCTTAAAAACATCTTTGAAAGACAGGGCAATCAAGCCAACGCATGTAAAAATTACAATTATCAAAAAAACAATTGACCAACGAATAATTTTTTGTCTGCGGGTCAGTTTCTTTTTAATCTTTTCTGTCTCTTTTCTCTCATCAATATGAATTTCTTTTGAAGTCATGAAGTTTTATTATAAACAAAAAACATAAATAAAATCCACCTCTTAAATTATAGATTTGGACTGTGGATATTCTGGTTTAATAAAGCAAGGTACAGGTTGGAATTTTTTGTTATTAATCTTTTTGGTAAATTCATTCAAATTTTTGGTTTTTATTTTATAAAGTTTAATTTTTGGATAAGCAATTTTTATACCATTGGCAACAGTTGCTCCCAATCTTAAACCAGAAAAACTGCCTGAACCTTGATGTACAATAATAGCGAAGATATTACAAAAATCTTTGATATTCAAAAATTTTTTCCAAATTTTAAAAAATTCTTCTGAAGTTGGGGCTCTAAATTTTTTCCTTTTGAAATATCTCAAATTTAAATCTGTCAAACCTAAAAAATTATTTTCTGGGTTAGCAGTAGAAATAATTAAATAGAATTTTTGAGCCATTTTTTTAAATTAGAAGACAAATTAATTTCTCTCTTATTATGAGGTAACCATTTAAAATCAATCTCAAAAAATTTTTTATTTTTTAAAAAGGGTTTGATTTTCTCTCCCCATTCAATAAAACAAATATATTTAGAATTAAAGAGAAATTCTTGCCATTCAAAATTTGCAATTTCTGATTTTTCCAATCTATAAAAATCAAAATGGGCTAAAAATATTTTTTTTCGTGTCCGATGAATATTCAAAATGACAAAAGTTGGACTTTTAGCTCTCTTTGCACCTAAAAATTTAGCGATTTGTTGTACAAAAAATGTTTTTCCCGAGCCTAAATCACCGATCAATAAAAAAACTTCACCGCCTTTAACTCTCTGGGCTATATTTTGGGCTAAAATTTTCATTCCTTTTTTATCTACAACTTGGAGCATAAAAATACCTTAGGCAAAAAAGAGAATTTTGGCAAGAGACCCAAATATTAAAATCCCTAAATAATAAGGGGCCAACCAAATAACATATGAACTAACTGGATAATTTTCTTCTTTTAATCTTTGGTCTGAAAAATCTTGATAATTATAAACCTGGCTTTTGATTTGGCCTAAATTAAAAGCATTTAAAGATGCTTGTTTTTGAGACTGATTTTTTGTCAATTTTCCGTTAGGGCTTGGTGTTTTTTTTGATAAAGATTCATATTCTACCCAATCTGATTTTAAAATAAAAAGTTGATAATATTTAGCGCCAAATCCCAATACTCCTTTAATCTTTGCTTTTCCTTTTTGCAATTTAAAGCTACTGGTTCTTAATTTAATTTTTGTTCCTTCAAAATTAATAAAATAACTACCTCCTTCACTAAAAATGTCTGCTTCTGTTGATATTAATTGGGCGAGATTATGAAAATTTTCAATTTGAGAGAAATTAATGTTTAAGCAACTGGATGAAGGTAAAATTTTATAATTTTCTAAACTTAAATAGGGTTCTTTCTCTTGTTTTATTTCTCCATAAATCAAAAGACACTCTCCTTCTTTAAAATTAAGTTTATTAGTCGATTCTATTTTTAAAGCACTAGAGCCTTCTCCAAGATAAAAATAAGAAGCAAAACTTTGCGGTGGAATAACAATTTTTCCTTTGACTTGAACTTTATCTTCAATTTGTTTGGCGGAATCAACAGTTTCTGGCAAATATAAAGGAATAATTTGATTTTTGGCATTGGGTGTAATTAGGCGTGACCATTGCCAAATATTTTCAAATAGAGAGTAAGAATAGCCATCTAAAGCATTAATGTAGTTTACTTGATCCTGGATAAATAAAGCTGGGTCAAGTAAAAATATTTTTTCTTCATCATTGTTAAGAGCAAAAGTAGGATAAACAATCAAAAAATCTTGGGCTTGAATCTGGCCGGAAAGTGAAAAAGAATTGTTAGCTTTGTCTTTTAGCGACCACGAATTAAGATCAACAGGAAAATTATTGGGATTATAAAGTTCTATAAATTCATCTTCTCCAGTTTTGGGATCAGGATAGAGTTCATTAAGTAAAAGCTTAGGAAAGTGTTTAAGAGTTTGAAAATTAATTTCTAAAGAAAAAATAATTTTTTCAGAGATTTTAGCTTCAATGTTTAATCTATATGAAGTATCTTCAAAAAGATTGCTGTAATTAATATTTTCAGAAATTGAATTTTCTTCTCGAATTAATTCATTTTTACCGCCCTCAATTTCAAAAAGAGAAATTTTCTCTGGTACATTAATCAAAGGATCAAATATTTTCTTGAATTGAAAACTAGCTTCAGTATAAGTGATGTTTGCTGTTTCTAATTTGACAAAAAGAGGAAAAATTTTGAATGGCGAAGGTGTAGTGATCTCCCATGGAAAAATTTCTGAATTATAAACTGGTCTCACCAAAGATTTATCTTTGTCAATTTCTTCTAGCCAACTTGTTTGATCAATTATTTCCTGAGTATTCTTTTTAAAAAGAAAAATCTCACCATTATCATCACCTAAATAAAGACGCGATTTAGAAATATTTAAAAGGTTGGGAATTTTTTGGGAGAAAAAAGAAGCGTCAACAGAGCTAGTATTATCTCCTAGTTCAAATAAATATCCACCCAAAAGATCTGTCAAGTTATCTCCAGAATTAAGCGCATCTTTGAGCGCGTCTAGATCAAATTGATTATCTTGCAAAAAATCATAACCAGAATAAGTAACGATTATGATCTCTTGAGGTAAAACATTGACAACAGGGAAGCAATTGTATGAAGCTAAAGTATTATTTGTTTCTTTTTTAGAAACCAAACAAAAATCTGCCAAATTAACTGCATTATTTGAAGAATTAGTTATTTCAATCCATTCTCCATAATGAGAACTAGCAGAAATGCCTTCGGTTTTGATTTCTTGAATTAATAAATTTTGTGATGTGCTAAAATTGATTTTAGCGAACGAAAAATTAGGTAATAAAAGAAGGGTGGCGAGAATCAATAAAAATAATCCCCACTTCATAAAGAGCTTTATTTATTATAACAAAAATTTGTTGTCAATATAAACTTAAAAATTAGGTTTATGTAGTAGAGTGGGGGATGAAAATTATTGCAGCAAAGAAAATACTTAAATTATCATTATTTTTAGTAATCGAGATTAATTATACTTCTTCAAAGATTTTTAAAGAATCAACATAGCATCACCAAAACTATAAAATCTATATTTTTTAGCAATTGCTTCTCTATAAGCTTTCATAATTCTTTTTCTGCTCGCAAAGGCAGAGACTAAACACAATAAAGAACTCTTTGGTAAATGAAGATTAGTAATCAACGAATCAACAATTTTAAATTTATAAGGTGGATAAATAAAAAGTTTTGTTTCTCCTTTAAAAGGAATTATTTTGCCATTTTTTGTGGCACTTTCTAAGGCGCGCGCCACGGTCGTACCCACTGCTAAAATTTTTTTACTTTCTTTTATTTTTTGATTTAAAAAATGAGCTGTATTTTTGGAAATCTCCATCAATTCTTGATGAATTTTATGATCTTCTATTTTTTTGGTTTTGATTGGTGAAAATGTGCCAAATCCAATATGTAAAGTTATAAAAATAGTTTCAATATTTTTTGTTTTTAAACGTTTTAATAAATTTTGGGTGAAATGAAAAGAAGTAGTGGGCGCAGCCACCGAACCAAGCTTTTGGGCAAAAATACTTTGATACCAAACTTTTGCTTTTCTTTCTGGAATTTGAGAATGAATGTATAGAGGCAGAGGAGTATGACCATTTTTGCTCAAAAATTTCTCTAAATTTTTTTCAGGAGCATTAGTTTTGATTCTAAAGACATTGTCTTCAAAATCTAAAATTTTAAATTTAATATTACGATTCAAAATAATTTCTGTGCCAATTTTGACTTTACTTTTGATTAATATTTCCCAAATTCTATTTTTTAGTGAACGCAAAAATAAAATTTCTACTCTGCCACCTGTTTCTTTCTTGCCATAAATTCGCCAAGGCAAAACTTTGGTGTTGTTAAAAACTAAAATATAAGAATCATTAATTAAATTAGGTAATTGATAGAAAAAATGATGCGAAATTTTACCAGTTTTTCGATCTTGAACCATTAATTTACTATGATCTCTTGGAAAAATTGGTTTTTGAGCAATTAATTTCTTTGGCAAATGATAATCAAAAAGAGAAAGTTTCATAAACTAATTAGAAACAAATATTAACTTAAATTAATTTCTCCTGATTTTTTCTCTTCTATCGTAGATGGTTTATTTTCTCCTTCTTCCTTTTTTTCCTTTTTGGCTGACTCACTAAATGAAGATTTTTGATCGAATTTTGTAGCTGATTTTTTTATTTTTTCTTCGGGAGGTGTATTTTGGGTTAAATTTTCTAAAACTTCCTTTTCATGTTCTTCTAACATACCACCAGCTGAAAGAGGCTCTTCTTTCTCGATATCCTCTTTTCTAATAATTGACAAAATGTTACGTGCTACCATTGCTGGTTGGGGAATATTTTCTAAAATGAAATTGGGCTGTTCCCCCGCGGTTTGAATCATTACTGTGCCATAATTAAAAATTCGTTGTAAAATACCAGTTACCTCAGCTCTTACATCTTGCACAAAATCAAATTTCGCACCTGCAACTTTGCGATAAAAAATATTAATCTGATCAATATTAATTATTCGGTTACTAGTAACAATAGTCACATCTAAATAATATTGCAACCAAGCAGAAAGAAAAAAGAAATCTAAAAAAAGAAAATAAATAGCAAAAAAGAAAACTAAAATTTTAGAAGGAGAAATGGATAAATCTAAAGAATTTAAATAATCTAAACCACCTAAATAAAAGAAAATAATGAAAGCAATCACAGGAATTAGGATTAAGAAAACCATTGCTAAAATTATGGGGAGCATAGCTAACCAATGTCGATGTAAAAATAAAAAAATCTCTTCACCTTCATCAAAAGATTGTTCAGTTTTGACTTTAAAAAATTTTTTAAGCATTAAGCTAAAATTATTCCTAAAAATCCTAAAATTATAATAATGGCTGAAGTAATAATATAAATTCTTTCTGCTCGCATGGTGGCATCCCCAACAAACCCATATTCATAAAGATCTCTCAAAGGGAAATAACTCAAAACTGCCCAAATGATTAAGACCAAAATGTAAATAGCAACCAATATAATCATGATTTTTGTAATTCTCTTTTTTCCTTTAAACTATACATGCAACCACAATAAGTTGGCAAATTTAAACCAGATTTTCTAGCTTTATGCACTGATTCCCAATATCCTTTGCGCCAATCACGGAAATAAAATGGTATGCCATATTTTTCTCCTTCATCAGTCCCAATCTGCCAAATAGTGCTTTGGTCTTGATGGGGGGAAATTAATAAAGTGGTTGAGAAGAAATCTGCGCCGATGTTTTTAGCATAGTGAGCAGTTTTTCCTAAACGTAGGCGATAACAAACCGGGCAACGCAAGCATTTACTGCCTTCTATTTTTTTGTAATGTTTCTTTTCAAAATCATAAATTTCACCAAAATATTCTTCTACATCATAGTCTGGGATTTCCAAAATAAATTTCTCTTTTTTGGCTAGTTTTTGTACATCCTGTAATCTTTTCTGATATTCTTTTTCACCATGAATATTGGGATTGTAGAAAAAACCGATAATTTCAACACCTTCTTTTTTAAAAAAATTCACGACAAACACAGCACAAGAGGCACAACAAATATGCAATAAAATTTTTTTACCTTTAAGCAAAGGCATATTTAGAAAAGTTTAGAATTTTTGTTTTTTAAATGCCTGATTCCTCGTGCTGTGATAATCCTTCCTTTAGGTGTCCGATTAATAAACCCTAATTGCAAAAGATATGGCTCACAAATTTCTTCTAAAGTGTTTTTATCCTCTACCAAAGCTAAAGATAAAGCATTAAGTCCGACTGGACCGCCACCAAATTTATCAGCTAAAATTTCTAAAATTTTTCTATCTAGATCATCTAAGCCTATTTCATCGATTTCCAAAATGTCTAGCGCTTTTTTAGCTAAAACTGAATCAATCTTTTTTTTATTTTCCACATCCGCGAAATCCTTTATTCTTTTCAGCAGTCTATTAGCAATTCTTGGGGTAAAACGAGAACGTTTAGCAATTTCTGAAACTGCTGCCTCTTCAATATTTATTCCTAAAATTTCAGCTGAACGCCTAATAATTTTTTTAATTTCTTCTTCGTTATAAAAATTTAAACGATAAACAATACCAAATCTTTCACGCATGGGTGAAGAAAGAGCAGCAAATTTAGTGGTAGCTCCGATGAGAGTAAATGCTGGCAGATCTAGACGCAATACTTGAGCTGACGGACCCTTACCAATGACTAAATCAACCTTTCCTTCCTCCATGGCTGGATAAAGAATTTCTTCAAGATGACGATTTAGTCGATGAATCTCATCAAAAAATAATATTTCGTGTTCACTTAAACTGGTTAAAATCGCAGCTAAGTCACCTACTCTTTCAATAGCTGAACCAGAGGTGGTCTTAATCGGCACATTTAATTCTTGGGCAATAATATAAGCTAAAGTAGTTTTGCCAAGACCTGGCGGACCATGAAATAGAATATGTTCTACAGATTCTTTTCTTTTTTGAGCCGCAGCTAAAAAAATTTTTAATCCTTTTTTAATTTTTTCTTGACCAACAAAATCCTTTAATTTTTTAGGACGAAGAGTCCGATCAAAAGAAGTCTCTTTGTCATCTAAAATTAAATCAGACATTTTTTCCTTTTTCTTTTAAAATTTTAGTGATTTTTTCTTCTAAACTTCTCTCTGATCCGTCTAGAAATCTTACGCCTTCAGTTGCTTCTTTGGCACTAAAACCCAAACTCATCAAGGCTTCTCTAACCAAATCTTCTCCTTCGATTTCGAAATCTAGAGCACCAGTTAATTCAGTTAAAATCTTGCGGGCAGTTTTCGGTCCAATACCTGGAGCTATTTTCATTTTATTAATATCTTTTTCTTCAATTATTTTTAAAAGTTCTTTGGGTTCATACAGAGACAACAAACCTAAAGCTCCTTTAGGACCCAAACCAGAAACTTTGAGCAGACGAGCAAATAATTCTCTTTCTTCAAACGTAGTAAAGCCATATAAGGCATCAGATTTTTCTGTTTGATAGTGATAGACAAAAAGGGCGATTTTTTTACCTTGGATCACACGGGGAGGAACATAAATTGAATATCCCAATCCTCCTTGAGTCAAAACAATTAAAAAATTAACTCCTTTTGCCTTAATTTCACCCTCAATATAAGCTAGCATTTGCTCTTATGGTAAAAGAAATTCACCCCAGTATCAATAATTTAAGTTTTATTCTTTTGATTTTTATCTTTATTTTTCTTATTAGAAGATTTATTTTCTTTTTTATTTTCTATTTCTTTATTGATTTTTTCTTTCGTCTCTTCTTTTTCCATTTTTTCTTTCAATATTTTTGTTTTTTCAATTTTCTCTTTCTTCTCTACTTTTTTATCCTTCTTAAATTCAATTTTGGAAATTTGTGATTTATTTTCAGATCCTCGTTTTTTAAATTCTTCAATGGCAAATTTAAGCATTTCTTCTGCCACAGGAATTTTTAAAGTTCTAGTAAATCCTCGAAATTGAGGGGTGCGATTAACTTCTAGAACATAAGGTTTTTTTTCTTTAAACATAATGTCAACTCCACAAATCTCATAACCCATAGCTCTAGCAGCCTTCAGAGCCAATTCTCTTAAATGAGGAGTTAATTCATAAGGTTCTGTACTCGCTCCCAGGGCGACATTGGAGCGAAAATCTCCAGGCGGAGCAATTCGTTTCATTGCCCCTAAACATTTATTGCCAATAACTATAATCCTAATATCTTTTTTAATATCTAAATCTCTTTGAATTAAAAGTCCATGCAAAGCTTTTTTTGTAAAAATTTTCATTGCTCCGGATCGAGACTTTGCTTTGTAAATCCCCTGTCCCATTGTCCCAGAAAGCGGCTTAATAATTATCGGAAATTTTTTAACCTTCCCCAGCAATCTTTTGGCATTCCTAGATCTAAGTGCTTGCCACGTTAAAGGATGAGGCAAACCTGCTTCGTAAAACCTAATTGCTTGAGAAATTTTATCTAAAATCATTTCCAATTTAGAATTTAAAACTACTTTACCCATTTTTTTCATGTACCATCCCAAAACTAGAGACTGGAGATAATATTTTTTCATCCATCGTCTTAACAAAATATCATAATCTTTAAAGTCGCGAATGATCACCTTTTTTTCTTTGCGATCATACTCCCAGAATTGAGCTCGAATACCTTTTTTCTGATCTATTCTTAAAACCACATCCTTCATTTTAATAAGAGAAACCTTAGCCCCCAATTTCTTGGCCGCTTTTTTCCATTGTTTGTCATACCATTTATCTGACACGCCAATAATTGCAACTTTAATCATAAAATTCTTTCCTTATTTGAAGAGATATCTTTATCCTAACAAAAAATAATTAAAAATAAAAACACTAAAGATTATCTTGAAAAAATGGATATGTTAGTTTAAATTAAAAAATAATATATTTCCATGATATGCCAAATAAAATTGGAACGAGAGTAAGTCAGAAAATTATCGATACATATACAATTAGATTAACCGAACTCGAACCCCATAAACAAAGACATTTTTTATATAGAGCATTAAAAATAGATAATAGGAAAAAATTACGAGAACAATTTAAAAAAATCAAAGAAAATACAAAAAAAGAAAAAAGAAAAATTATAAATTATCTTAAAAACAGTTTAAAATTAGAAAAAGAAAATCTAAAAAATCTTGTAAATTATAAAATTAAAAAAATTAATGACAAAAAGAAATTAGAACAATGGAAAAAATATATTAGTGTATATACCTATCATTCTATTCTCTGGTCTTTATATTATATTAAAACTCTAAAAATAAAATTTCCTTCTTTTTTTAAAGAAAAGCTCAAAAAAAGGGGGGCGAAACAGATTGATATTATTCTATCAAACCCTCTTTTCATTAAATTCGCTGTAGTTTCTGCCGTAAATTGCATATATCATTCAAAAAATTTATTAAATTTTGATAAGGAAAAACAATTTTTAGATTTATTTAGAAAAATTTTTAAAAATGAAAATAAAAAATGGGACGACTTATTATTCACAAATTATATTTATGGTTTAACTCATATTATTATTGGCGCCTCAAAATTCTACACAAATAAAGTCTCAGGAAAAAATTGGATATTGAGAGAATTTAAAAAATATGAGAAAGAAATTTATGAAAAACTTACTTTAGATATCAACATTGAGGTTGCTCTTTGTTATAAATTATGTAGCTTCAAAGAAAATGAATTCGTAAATAAAATTAAAAAAAGATTAATCAAAAATTTTGATATAAAAGATGGATATATAAAACGGGAGAAAGATAATGACTTTTCCTTCGCGGAACATACTAATGCTATAGCTTTATTACTTCTTAATTTTGATAAAATCAAATTTTATGCCTAAAAAAATTCTAATCATATTCCGAAAAAAAAGACAGAAAGAAGATCCTTTGAATTCGCGAAGATTAGTTTTTTCTCTTCTGAAAAAAGAGACAGGAGCTAAAGTTATTTTTACATCTCTGGATGAACTGGATTTTTATCTAGCTCCAAATAAAAGTGAGATCATATTTGAAGAAAAGTATAATATTTTAGATTTTGATTTAATCTTCTTTGTCGCTCTTAAAGAATACGATTGGCTATATCGATGCATTATCAAGCTTTATCCCAATTTACCTAATTTACAAAATTTTAATATAGGTATAATTAAAAATAAACTTTTCCAATATATCTGTTTCTATCGGGCAAAACTTCTTTTTCCAAAAACTTTCTACACTACTTTCGATCCAATGAAAAAAATAAATCTGATTGAACAAAAAATTGATTATCCAATAGTTATGAAAAGTACCAGCAAAGCTAAAGGATTTAATATGTTTCTGGCCGTTAATCGTCAAGATTTGAAAAAATTGATCAAAAAATATTTCGATCCTGAAGAAAAATATATTTTTCAAGAATTCATCCCGAATAAAAGTGATATGAGAATTATCGTCATTAACGATGCAGTAAAAGCAGTTATCAAACGCACAAGGACAGATCCACAAGCATGGCAAAATAATGTTTCTTTGGGTGCTAAACGAACTGTTTTATCGATTAAAAAAGTACCTGATAAATGGAAAAAATTGGCAATAGAAGCCAAAAAAGCCATTGGCTATACTATAGGGGGGGTAGATATAGTAGAAAGTACTCGAGATAAAAAATTATATCTTTGGGAAATCAATTTTGCTCCCGATCCTAATCCTGGTACAGACCGAGCTCTCATTAACTTTATTAAAAAGAAATTGAAAAATAAATAAAATTTTAGTCCTGTATAGATTTAATTTCCATTGTGTCTTTCAATTTTTCAATCATTTCCTTTGTCCAATCATTGAGACTAATTAAATCCTCATTTAAAACTTTATTTTTGGTTATAATTCTTATCATTCGTTTCCAATCTTTAATTATTCTTCCTTCTTTAGAAACTCCATCAGTTAAAATAAATTCATTCTCTTTTAAACTAGAAAAATTATGTTCTGCTCTTTCAAATTTTAATTCTCTATTATCGAAAGAATAAGTTCCTGCTTTTAAACTTTTTCTAATCTCGATTGGATTAGGTTCAAGATTATGGATCAACAAATGCGCGCCAATTTTTGGGGTTAAATATTTAGCTTGAATTTTTTCGTAATTAACTTCATAGGGTGCTTTCAAAAATTCAAGCATGTGCCAAACAGAAAGAGGAATCTCGCCCAGTGATTGTTGAATCAATGTTTGGGTAGGATGAACACCTAAAAGCCTCGGGTTACACTCAACAATATAAAGTTTTCTTTTGTTCTTATCCCATAATAAATCCAAACCAAAAATTCCTTTAAAACCCATGTCTTTTAAAGATTCACCTATTTTTTTAATAAAATGATAAGATTTTTTCTTGATGTCTTCTGAAATTAAATCTGATGAAAAATCATGGCCACAAAATTGACCCGTCCCTCGAATTTGAGGAATCAATTCTTTTTGATCTAAAATCTGTATCTGCGGAGGTAGATAAAATATACCAAAGCGAGTTACGCAACCAGTGATCGAAGGAGAAAAACCGCTGATGTATTCATTGACTAAAACTTCTTCTTTGGGAAAATTACGAGCTAGATCGGCAGCTTCTTCTTCAGTCTTAATGACAAAATTGCCCCTGCCTCCGCCGCCGGCCTTTAATTGCACAAACAAAGGTAAACCTAATTTTTGAGAAAGTTTTTTAAAATCAAAAGGTAAGGTTACAATCTCTGATCTGGGATAAGGAAAATGGAGTTTATCTAAAATATTTCTAAAAGCATCTTTATCTGAGATTTTTTTATAAAGTTTATAAGGATTAGCCATCAAAGTTGCTCCAAATTTAGCAGCATAATTTTCAATTTCTTTTTTGGGAGAATAAATAAACCAGGCCGTAGATTTGCCCAAATCGTCAATAAATTTTAGGAAATTAGGCGATCTTAAAAGAGCCTGGGAATTCCAAGCCAAATTATCTACATTTAGTCCTTCTTTCTCTGCTGAGAATATTTTTATTCCTGATCGATCAAAAATTTCATCCTCTAAATTATTCCTTAAAGCAACTATGGTGTAGTTATCAATCCACGATTCTGGACCTAGACGATTAAAAGCATTAACTCCGATACCTAAAATTTGTCGAGGATAAAGAGCAAAAAAAGGCCTGACATCATCTAATTTCTTGATCCTGAATGGATGCAATCGCGAAGTGTATTTTAAAGGATCAACTAAAAATTGTTTCAGAGCTATTCGACCCAAAATTAATTTATATTTTAAACCCGATCTCTCAGTAAGATAAAAATTAGTATCAATTAATCGAGAAGCAATCTTTAGCTTGAGTCTCACCATCACTCTTAATTCTTCTCCTAGACTTGATTTAACCGTTCTTATTTTTCGCACTTCAGGAAATTTTAAAATTTCTTTCCTAAGGAGGTTTTCAGCGATATGATTACTTTGCCTGAAGGCATCCCTTAGAGTTCTAGCCTTAGAACTTAAATCTTTTAAACCCAATTTCTCAGCTAAAGAAAAATCGATTGCAGAGATATCTGCACCAGTGTCAATTTTAGCTAAAGCCCTAATGTTATTTTTTTGATGTAATATCTCCACTACCTCCACAAGACCAATTGTTGATTGTTCTTCCTCTAGCTCTTCTATTTTTTCTGCCCTGAAAAGTTCTTTACCTAAATTAATGGCTTTTGTTGGCTGAGAAATTTTGATCTTTTTTATTTTTTCTAATCTCGCTTTCAAACCATCTTGATTAACGCTTTGAATTGATAAACCAGGTCTGATGTTCAATTCTAAAATTATCGGTCCTCTTTTCTCACTCAAAGCAATATCCACTCCCAAAAATTTAGCACCTGTAGCTACTTGAGCTTCTGAAGCTAAAAGCAAGATTTCAGACCAAAATTTAATTTTTTTACCTCTTAACTTAATTTTTGTTTTTGGTAAATATTTAAAAGCTTTGTCTCTCCAAAAAGCATCCAAAGTCAATCCATTAGACAAATCAATGCCTACACCCATAGCTCCTTCGTGCAGATTAGAACGACCCCGAGATTCTTCAGTGGGTAATCTCAACATTGCCATCACTGGTACTAAATTAAAAACAATCACTCGAATGTCAGGTAAACCCCTATAAGCTAATCTACGCAATCCTTTTTCTGCTTTAATTCTTTCTTCAATAAAAGCTATATCTGGCAAACCACTCAAAGAATAAACTCCTTCCAAAATGTCTAAGATATGTAATCTTATCTCTTCTATGGTCAACAAGCCACCATCAGAACGCAAAAATCCATTTTTGGTCTTGTCATAAACAACCAATATACCTCTTCCTCCGAAACCTGAATTCGGTTTAATGACAAAGCTCGCTGGCAGACTTGCAAAATCAAAATCTCTTACTTGATCGGATCTGCGAAAAACTTTGTAAGTCTCAGGTACAGGTAGACCAGCAGATCTCAAAATTCGTTTAGTCTTTAATTTATTATCGACTAAACGTACAGCATCACGAGAATTAAATTCACGAATAAATAAAAAATTGCGGGCATTCATCCCTAAAATTTCATCTAGAGCCATTATCCAAAAATTAGTTTTCTAAAACGCAAAAGCTCTGTTAACCTTAAACCAGTATATCTACCCAACAAGAAATTGATTAATGTTAAAATTATAACTATTTCTGGATAAGCCCAGGTAAATGTTTGGACCAAATTCCAGCGAATCAAAAAAACAGCCGCAATCACTATTAAAAAAGTTTGGAGGGTAAAAGAAAGAGATTTTTTCCAAGGAAGTCGCATTTGCGAAGTAATAAATCTTTCTGAAGCCACAATAATAATGAGAACTGGAAAAATAGCTGCAGGGGCCAAACGACTCAAAAAATATCCTTCTTTAATACTAATCAATAAAACAAAAACTAGGGCGACTGAAGCACCAATCATGATGATAGCGCGCCTTGGCAATTCCAATAACCGCCAAGAAAAAAGCAAATATCTTAAAATTGTACCTAAAATTAAAACTACAGCTAGAAAAAGTAAACCAAAACGCAATCCTAAAGCAAAAAGAGCAACTGCCAAAACAGAAGGAATATAAATGCCATAAGTTTTTAGACCCACAAGCTGCCTTGAGATAGAAAAAACTGTCACCACCCAAGGAAAGAGCAAAAGCCAAAGTAATGTTTTGTAATCACCACCAGCTTCGACTGCTTGAATCAGCCAGAGATGAAAATTGTGATTATAAGCTAAAACTATAAATAAGGCTAAGCCGACAATCACAGAAAATATGCGCCAGATTCTTTTCATACCCGGTATATCATCTCCTTTTGGCAAACTCGCAGAGTTTGCTATTCATCTTATAAATTTCTTGCATATTCATATTTAATATTAAAATTATAGGCTAATAAATCAAAAGGAGTTGTACTACTGGGCATAAATTTCTTTAATTTTTATTATTTTACCTTAAAATTAAGTTTTTTCAATGGTTTAAGACTCCATCTGATCATTGTTGAAGAACCAAGCTGCTTTTTCGGGAGATACAATATCAATGATTGTCCCTGAGCCCAATTCATAGCCACCATATTTAGAAAGTCGAGGTGTAATCTCAATATGCCAATGATAAAATTCTTTCCCTCCATATTCCTCAGGGGGAGAAGTATGAATAAAGAAATTATAAGCTGGATCATGGAGCTTGCGATCCAAGAGCTTTAAAATTGAAGACATTATTTGAGCTAAACCGATGCGTAGAGATTTGCCAATTTGTTCAAAATAATTCTGATGATTTTTAGGTAAGATCCAGATTTCAAAGGGGAAACGAGCGGCAAAAAAACAAAAAGCAATGTAGGTGTTATTTTCTAAAACTATTCGGGCAGCTTTTTCTTTCTCAAATTTTACCAAATCACAAAAAACACAATTTTTATGTTCTCTGAAATATTTTTTCGCGCCCTTGAATTCTCTAGAAATATAGGTTGGAAGAATTGAAGAAGCAAAAATCTGTGAATGAGGATGCCCAATCGACGCCCCCGAATCTTCTCCGTGATTTTGAATAACCATTGAATATTCTACTGCCGCGTCTTGCAAATGTTTTTTTATCCTCTCCTGATATAAATAAAAAAGTTCATCCATTACAGCCACAGAGATATCCTGTAAATCTACCAAATGATTTTTTAGAATAACTACTTCATGATATCCTAGAGCTTTATAAGAAGGATACAAGTCTCCTCCTTGTTCAAGAATGGCATCTTCAGGAATAAAACTGGGGAATTTATTAGGAATAACATAAATATTCGGCGTTTCTATAATTTTTGTTTGATAAGCAGGTCCGGGCACACAAAAAGGACAATCTTTAGGCATTTCCTTTGTCTTTTCTTTCTTTTCAATGACAAAATCCTCTGGCCTTTTTGCTCTTTCAGGTGCAATTACCACCCATTCACCAGTAATGATATTCTGTCTTAAATTAGGCATATTTTTCCCCTTCGTGGGTTTAGTACGAAAGAGCCTCCTTTTACCCAGTTAAATAGCCCTTTGGGCTCCTCGCGAAGCGAGGATTTAACCGGGTGAATTTTTTATCTTTTTACCGCGGAAAGCCAAAAGGCAATTGCTAGAGCATCAGCTGCATCATCAGGTTTAGGGATCTCTTTAAGTCTAAAGATTTTTTTAACCATTGTTTGAACCTGTGATTTATTCGCTCGGCCATAACCAGTTAGGGCTTGTTTAACTTGCAGAGGCGTTGGTGACAATACTTCTTTATCTGCGACATTGGCTGCCAAAATTATCACTCCTCTCGCCTCCCCTACAGAAAAAGCAGTTTTTTGATTCTTAAAAAAATATAAATTTTCAATTGCTACTGCATCCGGTTTTCTATCCTTGATTATAGCAGAGAGTTGGTCAAAAATAATCCCTAAACGTTTGGCTTTTTCTTTATTCTTTGGCTCAATGCAGCCATAATCAATAATTCTCAAACCCTGATCAGTTCTTTCAATCACAGCAAAACCTACACGAGCCGTACCTGGATCAATACCCAAAAAACGCATAACAGAAAGTTAAAAGATAAGATTATATTAGAACAAAATTTTAATAAAAAACAATTTTCTAGCCTAAATTAACAAAAACTTCAGAAACATCATCTATAGATTCAAGCTCATCCAAAAAACTAACAACTTTTTCTTTCTGATTTTCATCTAGGATAACAAGATCTTTAGCCTCATAAATTAAAGCCAAATTCTCAATTTTTATATTTTGTTTTTCCAAAATTTCTCTTACTTTATCTAAATCCTGGGGTTTTGTATAAATAATGTTTACCCCCTCGTCTTGACTATAGTCTAAGGCTCCAGAATTAATAATTGCCATTTCGATTTCTTCATTAGATTTATCCTGATTTTCAGAAAGTAAAATTCTTCCCTTTTGTTCAAAAAGCCATTTTACTCCGCCAGATTCTGCGATTTTGGCATTATATTTATTAAAAATGCTTCGGATTTCGGAAATTGCCCGTTTACGATTATCAGTCAAAACTTCAATTAATACTGCGATTCCACTAGGACCATATCCCTCGAGTATAAAATTTTCTATTTGTCCGCCTGCCTCGCCTATCCCTTTTTTTATTGCTCGCTCTACATTCTCACGAGGCAAATTAAATGTTCTCGCAGTTTGTAAAACAATGCGCAATCTTGGATTGGTATCTTCATCAGGGCCACCTAATTTTACAGCAATAGCAATGTCGCGTGCTAATTTTGAAAAATTTTTGCTGCGTTTAGCATCTTGTCTTTCTTTTCTGAATTTGATGTTCGCCCATTTGGAATGTCCTGACATAATGTAAAAATTTAAAATTCAAATCTCAAAATGCAAAATTATTATAAGATAAATACCTGATTTAATCAATCCAAGCTAACTTAGATCAAATTTTAGCTTTGAGCATTAGTAACGTTAGTAAAAAGCATTAATATGTAAATTATAATTTTTTATTTTTGACTTTTGATTTTTAATTTATTTATATACAATGTCTCCTTCTTTGTCAGTCCTATGAATCCTTATCAATTGATTTTCTAATAATTTAATAATTTCCTCAGCTGGATGGCCGTACTTATTTTTGCCTACTGATATAACAACTTCCTTTGGTCTTATTTGCTCTAAAATTTCAACATTAGTACCATTTTTACTGCCATGATGTGAAATTTTTAAAATATCTGCCCCCAAATCTAGTCGATGATTTATTAAATCTTGCCAACTTTTTAGTTCCAAATCTCCATCAAATAAAAATTTTTTGCCTAAAAAATCAAGTCTCAATACATCTGATAAATTAACTATTGAATAATCAGAATTATAAAATGGATATAGTACTTCAATTTTTGCATTTTGAGTTTTTATAATCATGCCATAAATCAAAATTTGTTCAGATTTACCTAATTTTTGGATATTTTTCTGCCATTCTAAATACGTTTCCGTTTGTTTGGTTGTCTTTCCTAATCCATAAATTTCACCAATTTCATATTGAGAAAATATATCAGAGAATCCACCGAGATGATCAGAATCATAATGAGAAATAATTATTTTTTCGATTTTTTTATCATCAAAAGAAAGATATTTTTGTAAACATTGAACCATTTTGCCACCTTTGGAACCAGCATCGATCACGACTTCATAAGTGTTATCCTTGATTAAAATACCATCACCTTCACCTACATTACAAAAAACAACTAACTGACTTTGTTTTTGCCTAGGAACAAAATAAAAATATGCTCCAACAAAAATTAAAAATAAGAAAAATAAATAAAAAAACCTAGAGCGTTTCATTTTTTAATTTCCTTTGCCATAAAAAACAAACTATTAACCCTAGAATTAAATAATAAACAAAAATCCAGATCGCGGAAGAAATATTTAATTTAATTTGCGCCCAAGAAAATTGACCGAAAAATTCAATGATACCCAAAGAATAGTTTAAAAATACTTGAGTGATATAACTTAAAACTTTACCTAAAAATCCAGATATTAAACCGAAAAATCCTACGAAAAGCACTAAATATGTAGTGATGGGAATAACTGCTACTACTAAAATATTCACCAATAAAGCAATCAAGCTAATGTTGCCAAAATAATAAGCAACCAGTGGTAAGGTAAATAAAATTGCACCAATGGTATCGGCTATGATTTCACCTAGAAATCCAAAATAAATTAATTTTTCTTTGATGAGAGGTGACAGATAAATTAAACCTACGAACGCAGCAAAAGAAAGCTGTAATCCCACATCCCAGACTAAACTAAAAGGCTCCAAAAGTGTCATTAAAAACAAAGATAAGGATAAAATTAATAAATGATCAGTTTGTCTACCTAAAACTTTTCCTGAGATTAACATCATGCCGACAATAGCTGCTCTGACAACTGAAGAGGCAGCACCAGTCATCAAAACAAAGGCTAAAATTAACACTGAAGTCAGAGCAAAACCTAAAATAGGAGAAATAAATTTCAAGGTGTCAAAAGAAGCGAAAATTAAAATCGAAATATTAAATCCTGATAAAGCTACTAAATGAGAAGTGCCAGTTCGAGCTAATTTATTTTTAAAATCCTTAGAAAAATTAGTCTTTCCGCCAAAAACTAATCCTTGAGCAAAACTAGCTTCTTTCTGCCTCATCAAAGATGATAAAACTTGACTAAATTTTTCTCTCGCTAAATACAGATTTTTTAAAAAAGCTAATTTCAATCTCAGGAAACCTTGCGGCTTTGAATTTATTAATTGAATTTTTTTAACTTTTAATTTTCCACTGAATCTTTCGACAAAACGTTCTTTTGGAGTCAAGTCAGAATTTATTTCACCAGAAACTTCCAATTTATTCCCAGGTAAACAAAAATTTTTATTGTTTTCATCTTGGTAAATATCAAGTAATATCCTTCCCTCCTCTGTTCTCAAAGGACATAAAATATAACCAGCAATTTGTTCTTTATAGCCATCAACAAAACCGTTGCTTTTAAAATTTTCTGTCTCTGCTAAAATTTGGGGCAGATGCCAAACTGAAAGATAAAGCCAACCCAAGAAAAAACTTAAAATCCCCCAAAATATATATTTAAAAATGCCCTTGGCCCACAAAATGGCACAACCAATTAAAACTAAACCCAAAATAATCATTTTATCCACAAAAATCTGAAAATAAGAGAATAAAGCTGCCCCCAAGCAAAAACTTAAAAACAAGATTATAAGATATAACGAAATAGTTCTTTTCTTTATCACACCTTAATTGTAAAGATTTTATGCTACAATGAAAACAATGCGTCAAAACGCTTCTTTTCTTAAATTGGCAGGAATTGTTATTCTAGTTTTAGCTCTTATTTTAGTGGCAGTTCTGATGATCTTCAGAAATAAAAAAACTACCACCTCAACAGAAGAAACAACCACGGACCAAACTACAACTGAAACAAATACTTCTACTTTAACTACGATTCTCGATCAATCTACAGAAACTCAAAATCAATTTAGTAGTTTTGAAACTAAAGCTTATAATAAAGCTAAAGAATGGAAATCATCAGCTTCGCTCTGTGCTGTTTCTATTAAACTTACTGGAGATTTGAATCCTCAATCCATTACTTATTCTTTTATTTTTTGCACATCTCAAGAGAAGAATTATTATTTCAATATTAATTACAATACTGAGGGTCAATTTTTGAGAGCTTTGGTCTGGCAAACTGATTATCTGCAACCAGATCTTCCACCAATTGGTTATGAATCTTTTAAAAAAGCAGATTTTCCTCAAGCTTTGGAGTTAACTGAACAGAATGGTGGTCAAATCTTTCGTTCCACCAATACCCAATCAACTATAACCTTGAATCTTTATCGTTCAGGAAACAAGAACTATCTTTATTGGTTTGTTAAATATGAAAGTCAGGATGGAGTAGACCAGCTAAACAAAAAAATTGATGTTTATTCTGGACAAATTGTTTCCGAATAAAATAACTTTGTGATAAAATAATTTCAATTATGCAATCAGGGGTATTGGTGGTTCCAACCTGGGATTTAATCGTTATCGCTGGCTTTATCTTTTTTGTTGCTTATACACTCATTCTCCAAAAAGAAAAAATTCTCACCAGTTTAGTTTCGGTTTATATCGCTTCTGTAGTTACTCAAATATGGGGTGATAAAGTAGCTGCTTTTTTTATGGGGCAAAATTTTATTGGCAGTTTCTTTGTCAAAGCCAATCTTGAACCTTTTTGGATTAAAATAATAGTTTTCTTCGCCATCATTATTTTCTTCGCTGTCAGAAGTGATCTTGTAGTTAGTATGCAAAAAGATAGTCGCTCAAGTTTGATGCTTAATCTTTGTTATAGTCTTTCTTATGCTAGTCTGTTAGTGGCTTCAATATTAAATTTACTGCCTCAACCAATGCTTAATAATTTTATTCTCCAATCTCGATTAGGCAATTTTGTTTACCAACATATGTCTTGGTGGGTGCTTTTGCCAGTAATTTTAATCATTGTCGGCGGATATTTAAATAAAAGTAGAACTCCTGAAGAACGATACTAAATCTTTCTAAAATATTTTTTGTTTATTTAATCTTCGTTTCTTGAAAAAGATACTTTTTTATGTTAGTCTTTCTAGAGAAATTTGGGAAATCTCTAAAAATTAATATAAAACGCAGGTGCCCCTCACCCAACTCGCTAATTTTTTAGCGGACTGGGTGAGGGACGGGTGTAGTTTCCCGATCGCTTCGCGATCGAGGATCCTCGACCTCCGACTTTTGTCGAAGTATCAGGACAATGGTAGAATAATCGTTGTAAGCTATCGATATCAAATCGCAAGATTGTTAAAAATATGCGGGTGTAGTTCAATGGTAGAATGCGTCCTTGCCAAGGACGAGGTTGCCGGTCCAAATCCGGTCACCCGCTTATCACTATCCTTTCTGCTCTGACTTCAAAATTGTAAATCAATAATTGAAAATTTCTTCCGGGCCCGTAGCTCAGCGGGTAGAGCGACAGCCTTTTAAGCTGTGCGTCGCGGGTTCGAGTCCCGCCGGGCCCTTAAAAAAATCGTTAGGATTTATTCTTAACGATTTTTTTATGGCGGGCGAGAACCCACTCCGCGAACGCGGAGCCAAATAAGAAAGTATGAATTAACTCCAAAGTGGAATTAGCCTTTGAAAATATCGAGTAAAAAACTTTAAATTTTTGTTCACAAAAAAGCTGTTCAGCTTCGAGTCCCGCCGGGCCTTTTTTATTATTTTTAAAAAACAAAACGCAGGTATTGATCACCTGCGTCTAGATGAAAGAAACTCTTTTGGCAGGACCCTGATTCGGATACCTGCTTTTTGGATTACATGCAAACCATGAGTTTTCCCATATCCGCCACCCAAAACAATTACAGCATCAAGCTCAAGTTCGGCGATCTGTCGAGCACAAAACAAACAAGGCTCGGCATTAACATATAGACTAGCATCCTCGACTGAGATACCCCGATTAGCCGCGGCAGCCAATGCTTTTTGCTCAGCATGAACTGCTCGACATATCTCGATTCTTGTCCCAGAATCGATATTCAATTCATCTCGCAAACATCCGACCTCTTCACAAAGTTCTGAACCTTTACATTGACAATTGTAGCCACTGGCTATTACCTGGTCATTTTTGGCGATGACACAGCCATAGCGACGAACTTGACCCACAAACTCTCCTCGCCTATTCCTCTTAACTCGGCCATTCTTGTATCTGGGGCAATCCCTTATACAATTAGACATTGCTGCTGTCTGAAGGGCGATGTTCATAAAATACACATCCCACCGAAGCTGTTCTTGATCATAAGCCTCAGTGCCAAGGCCTTCCCCCATAAGCCCGGTTGAGCCAAAACCACCAGTGCCACGAGGAGTAGCACCCAACTCATCTATAGAACCAACGACTACGAGATCTGGTATTTCTACCTTGTTGAAAACTAATTGAGCTATTCTCATCCCAGGTTCCACTACAAAAGGATTTTTACCTCGGTTTCTCAAAAGACATCCTACAATACCTCGGAAATCAGGATCAACTGTTCCTGGAGAGTTAGATAGTTCGATATCGAACTTGCTGGCTAAGCCGCTTCTTGGCCGCACCTGAGCCTCGTAGGGAAAAGGCACTGCCATGATCACGCCTATACTTATTAGTGCGGCCTCCCTGGGTTTGATCGCGACAGGTAAATCAGCAATATGTTCTTTCGTATGTCTATCTAGTACATCATAAGCAAAGACATCGTAGCCAACTGCTCCGGGACTAGCCCTTACAGGAACTTTAGCATTTGGAGCGATTGGGAAAATACGAAGTGAAGAGAGCCTTTTGCTCATTTGCAACACCTCCTTCTCAAGGATCAATGCCTAA
>Ga0172363_10000314_pt1 | contig 35331 bp, 38 predicted proteins | sample LakKivs2_kivu2a2_FD_114541 | JGI IMG/M metagenome (GOLD analysis project Ga0172363, IMG submission 114541) | Sediment microbial communities from Lake Kivu, Rwanda - Sediment s2_kivu2a2 | ecosystem: Environmental > Aquatic > Freshwater > Lake > Sediment | place: Rwanda: Western Province, Lake... | reverse complement strand
GCGACGGTGTGGGTGAACGGCAAGAAGGCCGGGAGCCTCTCAAACATGTTCTACGGGCACAGGCTTGGCGTGAAGAACCTCCTGAGGAATGGTGAGAACGTCATAGTGGTCAAGCTCGATTCCCCGACCAGGACTCTCGAGGCGATGCATGCCAGCAGGGATGTCAAGTTGAGCGGAGCTTTCTACTTCCCCGTTGTCTATGGCAGAAAGGCTCAGTACTCCTTCGGTTGGGACTGGGGGCCGAGGTTGCCGACTTCCGGCATATGGAGGCCAGTGCGACTGGAGGCGTACGATGTCTGCAGGTTGGACTCCTTAAGTTTCAGGCCGAACATCGAAGTGTCTAAGGGCTCTGCGAGCGCAGCAATCAGCGTCTGCGTTGACGCAGTCGAAGAAGGAGAGGTTGAAGTCTCCGCCTCGTTGAAGGGACACGGCTATGAACGCCACGGAAGCGAGAGGAGGAAACTGACCATCGGGCACAACAACTTCGCGTTCGAGTTTGCCTTGGAAAGGGCCGAACTGTGGTGGCCCAACGGCTACGGAGACCAAGCGCTCTACGATCTCAGGATAGAGGTTGCTAAGGACGGAGTGATTCTCGACGAGCTGAGCAAGAAAGTCGGATTCAGAAGGATCGAGGTAGTCCAAGAGAAGGACGAGGAAGGAAAGAACTTCTACTTCAAGGTCAACGGCGTGCCGATCTTCTGCAAGGGAGCGAACTGGGTTCCGGCGGATTCGTTCCTCCCACAGGTCAGCAAGGACCGACATGACTATTTGTTGGGCAAGGCCAAGGATGCGAACATGAACATGCTCAGGGTCTGGGGAGGCGGCGCATACGAGAGCGAGGACTTCTACGATTTGTGCGATGAGAAGGGCATCTTGGTGTGGCAAGACTTCATGTTCGCGTGCGCGGAGTACCCTGAGGAGGAATGGTTCCTAGGTGCGTGTAGAAAGGAGGCGGAAGAGGTAGTGAAGAGGCTCAGGAACCACGCATGCCTTGCGATCTGGTGCGGTAACAACGAGAACGAGTGGGGCTTCAAGGCCGGCTGGTTCGGCAAGCGGGACGTATTCTACGGCCGCACCGTATACCACGAGATCCTCCCTGAGGTCTGCGCCAGACTTGATCCAACGACGTTCTATTGGCCGAGCAGCCCGTACGGGGGAGAAGATCCAAACTCGCAAAGCGAGGGGGACAGACACAGCTGGGACGTGTGGTCAGGCATGAAGGATCATTCGGACTACCTGAAGGACAACGGGAGGTTCGTGAGCGAGTTCGGCTTCCAGTCATTACCCTCGATCGAAACAATAACGAAGTTCACGACCCTTGGGGACAGATATCCACAGAGTGAGGTGATTGAACATCACAACAAGCAGATTAGAGGCGCTGAGAGATTGGTGTGGTTCCTCTCGCACCACTTCAAGGTTCCCGGCGACATCAGGATGTTCTCCTATTTGACTCAGGTCAACCAAGGGGAGGCTATGAAGGCCGGGATCATGCACTGGAGGCGCAGGAAATTCAAGACGGCAGGGGCGCTGATCTGGCAGCTCAACGACTGCTGGCCTGTGGCCAGTTGGAGTCTGGTTGACTACTATGGGAGGCTGAAGGCATCATACTACTACGTCAGGAGAGCCTTCGACAGCGTGACTCTGAGTCTGGTCCTGAACGGCGACTCTGTTGAAGCTTGGATCGTGAGCGACTTGCCGGCAGAGAAGAACGGCACCCTTGAGGCGGTCGCCTATAACAATGGAGACGAGAGGACATTCAGCAGAACCCGTGACGTTGAAGTTCCGGCAAACAAGTCGGAGCTGTGCGTGCGGATTCCCCTATCTGAAGTCAGGGCGACCGACCCAACGACTATTGTGGTGGCTGGGATCCTCAGAGTCAAAGGGTTGCAGGACCGCCATGACATCCTGTTCCTCGATGAGCCCAAGCACATCGCCTTCAGGAAGCCAAAGATCAAGCTCACCAGCGTGAAGGCTCTTGACAAGACCAAGAGGAAGTTTGACGTGAGGATCCGTTCGGACACCACCGTGAAGGCGCTTGAGCTTCAGATCAGAGGCTCGACTGTAGACCTTAGCGATAACTGTTTTGATATGGTTCCGAGGGCCGAGAGGAGCGTACAGGTGACCTTGAAGAAACCATTGGACACGAGCGAGCTTAGTAAGAGGATGCGGTTCTCGTACTATCACTAGTGCATGAGGAACGTAGGAACTCATTTAACCGCAGAAACAGAGTTGACCTACGTGAACAGCGAAGTGGTCAATGATGAGCTGGCAGGGCTCCCCTTCATGAACCAAAGATTGAGCGTCGACGACAGAACGGCCGACCTCTTGAAACGACTGACCCTGAAGGAGAAGCTCTCGCTATGCGCCGGGAGAAACCTGTGGTCGACGAGGCCCGTGAAGCGATTGGGCATCAGGGGCTTCAGGATGGTGGACGGGCCCCATGGGCTCGGCGCGCTCCTCTCCGCGTTCAAGAAGGGGACGTACTTCCCGACCGGCATCTGCCGGGCAGCGACGTGGAACCCAGGCCTCGCGAGACGGTTCGGGGTTGCTCTGGCTCAAGAAGTGCGCTCCATCGGGTACCAGATGGTCCTCGCGCCCGCCATCAACATAATCAGAACCCCACTTTGTGGCCGCAACTTCGAGTACCAGACTGAGGATCCATACCTCAATCGCGAGATGGCGGTCGCAGTGGTGGAGGGGATCCAAAGCCAACGCGTGGCAGCTTGCGTGAAGCACTTCGCCTGCAACAGCCAAGAGACGAACCGCGGAAGGGTCAGCGCGCAGGTCAGCGAACGAGCGCTGCGGGAGATCTACCTGCAGGCTTTCGAGGCAGTCGTGAGGGAAGCGGATGCCTGGTCAGTGATGGCGGCTTACAACAAGGTCAATGGGGTCTACTGCTGCGAGAGCAATGATCTGTTGGTCGAGAGGCTGAGGAAGGAGTGGGGCTTCAGGGGATTCGTCGTCTCCGATTGGTACGCCGCCAAGCCTGCGACCAGCACTGAGAGTTGCGTCAACGCAGGTCTCAGCCTTGAGATGCCGGGAGGAGGCAGCGTTTACAGCGAGAAGGCACTGGGGAGAGCCTTCGAGGCGGGCGGGCTTGACGAACGGACTCTCGACAGGAACTTGACTGGGCTGCTCAGGGTGATGTTCCTTGTGGGCCTATTCGGTGACGAGCGAGACCTACCTCCTGGAAGCCGCAACACCGGAGAACATCAAGCGCTGTCCAGACAGATCGCAGAAGAGGGGATCGTTCTGCTCAAGAACGAACCTGCTATCCTACCCCTGAGGATGGAGGATATCAAGAAGATCGCGGTACTGGGGCCAAACGCCGACAAGAGACATGCCCTTGGGGGCGGCAGCTCCATGGTCAGACCGCCGCATGAGGTCACCCCTCTGGAGGGCCTAAGGGAGAGGTGTGGCAGCAGGGTGGAAATCGTGAAGGAGCCGTCCGAGGCCGATGTCGCGGTAGTCTTTGCGGGGCTGTCCCATGGCATACTTCTCAAGGGGGACGACACCGAGGGAGAGGATAGGGAAGGCCTTGAGTTGCCAGCGGGCCAGGCTGATTTGATCAATGACATAGTGAAGGCGAATCCGAGGACAGTCGTGGTCTTGATCAATGGCAGCCCTGTGACCATGGACGGTTGGTTGGAGAAGGTGCCAGCCGTGCTTGAGGCTTGGTACGCTGGTCAGGAGACGGGTCACGCGATTGCGTCTGTGCTGTTCGGAGATGTGAACCCATCTGGGAAGCTCCCCCTGACCCTCCCGAGGAAGCTCTCTGATTCACCAGCCCACGCCTCCGAGAGAACCTTCCCAGGTGGGGCAGAGGTGCACTACGACGAGGAGATCTTCGTTGGCTACCGCCATTTCGACGCCAGAGGCATCGAGCCTCTGTTCCCCTTCGGGCATGGGTTGTCCTACGCTAAGTTTGCCTACGATAACCTCAGGATCGCCGGCACCGAGGCCTCGGTCGACATCACGAACGCTGGGAATCGCGCTGGAGCGGAAGTCATCCAACTCTACATCCACGACGTCGAGGCGAGCGTGGAACGCCCTCTAAAGGAACTGAAGGGGTTCAAGAAGACACATCTCAAACCACTGCAGAGGGAGACAGTGGTCTTCGCTCTTGGAAGGGATGACCTTTCCTTCTGGTCCGAGAAGACGAAAGGTTGGGCGGCTGAGAACGGCGAGTTCAAGGTTCTCGTCGGAAGCTCATCGAGAGACATCCGATTGGAAGGTACCCTAGAATACCGTGGTTGAGATCACTCCAAGAAAAGCCAGTGAATGCGCGATAAGCGCAGCTTTGCAGTTCTCATCCTTGACGGGAAACCCCTCTGACCTCGAAACTGGCTTGGAAGGCCTCGAATTGCGGGCACTTGGAGCTCCAAACCCTAGATCCAGCCCTCCTGTTTGCGAATTCTGATATGCCTACGCCACCTTGGATGAAGAGAGTACTACTGCGACTACCCGTCGCGCGAGAAGAGCCTTTCCTGGAGGACGTAAGCAAGCTCGAGATTCTTCAGCTGAAGGAGATTGGCGAGGACATGGCCCCTGGGTTAAGCAAAGACGAATCTGACGTGGTCCAAGAGAGGGACCGCCTCGAGGCGCTGATTGCTAGATGTGATGCCGCCTTGGCCAAGCTCCCGAAGGCTGGCGTGATCAACCAGTTGCTTGAGAAAGACAAGACATCCCCCGTTCCTCTTTCCAAGGATAGAGAGGATAAGGTCTACGAAGGTGCCGAGCAGACGCTGAAAGAGATAGGGACAGGATAAGGAGGCGGGAGAACCTGAAAAAGGTCAAGATTGGCTCCGAGAGTCAGCTTTCTTCAAGGATCTCCTTCTGCTGAGAAACAACTTGGCCGTCATAAGAAGAACCAGCACGTCAGACTTCTTCCTGATGTTCGAAGGGTGGGTCAAGGTGAGGAACTTGGAGAAGTTCAGAGGCATCATCGACGAGGTCACCGAAGGCAACTACATACTCTCGACTCAAGAATCGAGGGCGATGAGGAGCAAGGACATTAGGGAGGTTCGTTTCATTGGTTTCATCAGTTGCTGCGCAGCCCGACAGCCCTGTTAAGGCGGAGATCCTCTCTGTAAGCGTTCCTACATGGGTGACCCTCGGCGCGAAACACCCTCTGTTGTTTGAGCGTGGCGACCACAGACCAGAGAGTCCCAAGGCCGTTTTCCTTGTCATGGAAGCACACGCAGCCAGTGTGATCCGAGAGTATCGCCTGTGCCTCCGCAATGCCAATGTATCCTTGCCGACTCTTCAGCATGCTGTATATCGCGTCATATCTGACCTCGGAATCCCAGCACCTTTTCTCCCTATTCTCCATCTCGAACATCTCGGGGTGAATATAGTGGTTGGTGCACACTATGAAGTGCTCACCCTCGCTCGGCCTTCTGGTTCTCACCCTGTCGGGAGCTGCCTCTACCACGGCTAGGTTGGCGCCCCTGTCGGCTAGCAGGAAGCTGTTGGCTGTAGAATGTTGCATCTCCGACATCACTTTCATCGCCTCACCAACGGTTCCGCACTTGTCAAGCACGTACCTGACGGTCAGGGTGAAGTTTATGCCGGGTCTAATCGCGGTTTCCTCGACAGCCGAGATGGCTATGGCCAACCCCCTCTCGTTGACTCCTCCCTCCCTCCCAGCGAAGATGTCAGACTGACTGACGTTCCACAGGCCGCCCTCCGGACAGGTGAGGTAGGCCCTCGACTGTTGTCCGAGCGCGTAATAGTAGTCGTAGTTCCTGCCGAACACGACATCGGAGCCGTTCACAGAGGCGAAGGCACTGCATGCCAATGTCAGTCCTCCGAAGACGCCGTAACCCAAGACGAAACCCAATGCGTCCTCGTATGAAGCTTGACAGGCATCTGCGAACCCGCTCACCTCGTCCAAGATCTCGGGGAAGATCCTTCTCACTTCATCCTCGCTGTTCCTCGCGAACTCTGCCCTTTCAACCGAAGGCGTCGGGACTTTGAACCCTCTCTTGAACAGCAGGGATCCATCGTGGAAGCCCATCTGGTAGTATGCTCCCCCGATTTTCGGATGAAGCAATATCGCGCCATGTAGTGCTTATGTTTGTGATAAGTGTTTCGCATTGTCCGTGTGAATAAGAGGAAGTCTACCCTTTCCGCGTGGGGTCGACCCCACGATCGGAACACGTTATCAAGCCATCCCTTCGATGACTTTGGCCATGACGTACCTCCTCGTGGGAGATGGAGTGGACGGTGGGTAGAAGCAGTCGAGGTGAACCTGTCTCCCCAGCTAGGAGGACTTCATGCTCAGTTGGTTCTAACTGGCCTCTGCCGCCTTAGCCCCTGCTGGCCCACCCTTCTTTGAAGCTCTTGACGCCATGACGATGAGAGCTACGCCGCCCAAGGCCAAAACGCCTCCCAGGCCCATCCCGATGACGAAGTAGGACTGGAACGTGTCTGGGGCGTACTGCTCGACAACTCGGTACATTTGTAGCGCGTTCGTAACAGCGGATCTAGCTTGGGACATGTAGGTTCTCAGGGTCGCGGACGGAACTTGGGTCGCCAGATCCTCGACTTGGGAGAGGTAACTGCTCAACGTGCTCGGCGGATACGTCTCTACGAGCTGGCTCAGTCTGGAGAAGTAGTCAGAGGCTGTGTCCGGCGGGAAGGCTTGGATGGCTGCTTTCAGCTGGTTCAGATACCCCTGCAACTCCTCGGGGGGAAACAGATCGATTGCCCCAATTATGTTCATCGCCAAGCTCGTCATAACCTGAGCCTGCTTCATGTTGGCCTCGGCTGTTTGCACCTTCGGAATGTAATCCCCGGCGATCGGCTGGACGATTGGATTGGCTAGGAGAGTGGCGAGCGCCCCCAGATCTGCTAGTGTGGCGTTGTAATCTGCCGAGTGTGTGAAGTCATAGAAGTCGCTGACATTGCCCTCAAGCTGGAGAATCTGGGGATAGAGGTCGGCATAGGCTTGGCTCATGTTATCAAGCTCTGGCACTAAGGCAGCCAGATCCTGATACGTGGATATCAGTGGCTCAATCTGAGGGAGGAGATCTGCCAGCTCCTCATAGCCGGTCACCAAGGAATCGAGATCCCCTGTCATGTTCACAATCGCGTCGTAGCTGTCCAAGAGGTCGTCGATGAGCGTGGAATTCATCAGGCTGCCCAGTTGCAGGACCATCGTCTTGCTCGAGATCACTTGGGCGTAGATTGAGCCGTAGCCTTGAACTATGTATACCCCAGAAGCAGACAAGAGAAGCAACGTTAGGCCAGCACCCACAAGTAGTCCTCCTATTGTTGATCCCATCGTTGTGGCCTATCACTACGGAATCGGAGGAAAATAAGCCTTAGCAAGATGGCTTGGACAGGTCTGGACTGCATGAAAATCTCGAGGCGTTTTGACGTTCCAGCGGAGTGCTTTGAACATATTAGGCGAGTTGTGCACGACTAGAGGAACTTGACCTTCAGGAGGACCGAATGGGAGAAAACCAAGTTGGACGATGTGGCCTTTGAGTCTGCAGGAGTGTTCGATGTCAACAATGACGGTATTCCCGACATCGTGTGCGGCGGGAATTGGTACGAGGGGCCGGACTGGAAGAAGCACAAGCTGTGCGACGTGATGGCATCGGGAGAATACTACGATGACTTCTCCACGATCCCCTTGGACATCAACGGGGACGGGTACTTGGACATCATAACGGGTGGATGGTTCGGAAAGACCCTCTATTGGAGGGAGAATCCACGCGGGGAGACAGTGGAGTGGAAGACGCACGTCATAGACGAGTGCGGCAGCATAGAAACGACGCGAGCGTGGGATGTGGATGGGGATGGTGAACTCGAGATAGTGCCGAACACACCTGGCAGTCCGATGCTCGTGTACAAGCTCGCCAAGGATAGTTCCGGCAGAGGAACTGGAGAATTCCGCAAACACAAGATCTGGGACGGCGTCACATCACATGGTCTGGGGTTCGGCGACATAGACGGCGACGGTCGTGGAGAGCTTGTGTTCAGAAAAGGGTGGTTGAAGCCCCCGTCGGACCCGCTGAAGGGGCAGTGGACGCTTCATGGAGAGTTCGACCTCGGGACCGCGAGCGTACCTATAATCGTCGCCGATGTGAATGGCGACGGCCTTGCGGAGCTAGTCGTCGGACAGGCACACGGCTATGGCTTGGATTATTACCAACAGTCGCTCGATAGTGACGGGAGGAGGAGCTGGGAACGTGTCCCGATCGACCCGTATTTCTCTCAGTATCATGAGATGCATTACGTGGACATCGACGGGGACGGAGAGCGGGAACTGGTAACGGGGAATCGATACAGAGCTCACTGCGGAAACGAAGCGGGGGAGACTGAGGTCGTCGGGCTATTCTGCTTCAAGTGGAACGGGCGATTCTTCACGAAGCAAGTCATAGATTACGGAAGGGCTGGCGAGGCTTCTGGCACGGGCATCTTCATGTCCATCGCAGACATTGACAGAGACGGCCGCCTCGACATCGTTGCCCCTGGAAAGGAGGGCCTATTCATATTCAAGAACCTAGGGCCAGAGACCGTGGGTCAGAAGAAATCTGAGGAGAGCAGGTGATCTCGAATGGGAAAGGTCAGAATAGGCTTTGTCGGCGTCGGCTCGATGGGACAATGCGCCCACCTCAAGAACTACGCAGTTCTGCCAGATTGCGAGGTTGAAGCGATCGCCGAAATACGGCCCAAGTTGGCGAAGAGGGTCGCGGAGAAATACGGCGTGCCCCGAGTCTACCGAGATCACAAGGAGATGTTGGAGAAGGAGCAATTGGATGGCATCGTGGCCGCACAGCCGTTCACCAGACACGGGGTACTCGTGCCCGAGATACTAAGGGCTGGAGTCCCAGTGTTCATAGAGAAGCCCCTCGCCGGATCAGTAGAGGTTGGTGAGAGAATCGTGCAGGCTGTTGACAGAAGCGGAACCTGGCTGATGGTCGGATATCACAAACGCAGCGACCCTGCTACGATGTATGTCAAGGAGGGGATCGACAGGTTGAAAGGAACTGGCGAACTCGGAGAGATGCGATACGTTCGGATAACCATGCCCCCGGGAGACTGGATAGCCAATGGTTTTGTCGATCGAATAGTCACGGATGACCCAGTTCAGCAACTTGAGCGAGATCCTCCGGCGCGCGACATGGACGAACAGACATACAAGGAGTACCTGGAATTCGTCAACTATTACATTCACCAAGTGAACCTGCTCAGGCACCTGCTGGGGGAGCCCTACTCAGTCAAGTACGTTGATGGGTCGAAGGTCCTGATCGTAGCTCAGAGCGATGGTGGGGTCGCGGGGGTCATAGAGGCCGCCCCCTATTTCACCACGGTCGACTGGCAGGAGTCGGCGATCACCTGCTTCAGGCACGGGTGGATGAAGTTGGAATTGCCAGCCCCCTTGGTTCAGAACCGGCCTGGGAGAGTTGAGGTATTTAGGGACCCGGGCGAACAGTCGATCCCGCAGACGTGTGTGCCGCAACTCCCGTGGACGGGGGCGATGCGACAACAGGCCATGAACTTCGTGAGGGCGATCAAAGGGGAGATACGCCCCCCTTGCGAGGCACGAGAGGAGCTTGAGGATCTCAAGATAGCACGAGAGTACATCAGGCTTGTCAGAGGGAGCTAATCCGAAGGTCCTATAGGCAGGCGTCCGCCATATCTGAGATGACAGCAAGCGGATCCTTGGCCTTGACGACCCCGCTCGCCAGCAGGACTCCGACGGTCCCCAGCTTCAGGGCTGCCCGCACGTCCTCCGCCGTCGATATCCCTGCCCCGCAGATGACCTTTGACGTCGACCCGACCCTCCTCACGCGATCGATCGATCCCGTCACGACCTCTGGCTTGGCCTTCGACACCGGTATTCCTGTACCTATGAGTTCCGGGGGCTCTATCGCGACGAAGTCCGGGTTCAGGGCAGAGACTGCTCCGGTAGCCTCCGGAGTGTCAGCACACACCAGTGAGATGAGCTTCAGTGACTTGGCAGAGCCAACCGCCCCGCTGATCAGGGAGATGCTGACCTTCCTCTCGGAGTGATTCAGTATGAACCCGTCAGCCCCCGAATCCTTGACGGCCTCCAGCGTGGTCGACCCAGTGAAGGCTCCGGCCTGAACGAGGTCGAACGACTGCGCGAAAACCGGGACCTCGACGTGTGAGACGACTGCCCTGAGGTCGACAGGTTGTGGAGCAACGGCTATGGTCACCCCCTTCTCCTTCCACACCTTCTCGGCAGCTTTCGCCAGCTCCAACGATCTCTTGCCGAGGGACTCTTGGTACGCCTTGAAGTTGATTATTATCGCGGGGGTCTTCATCGCGTTTCCCTCGCCGCGCGGGTTGAAAAGGGTTGTCGTGCTCAGGAGATGTAGTAGTAGTCCCCTGATGCCGTCTGCTCTTGGTCCGCCCTTGATCCGGGCTTGTTTATCCTAGGGCGTCCAGAGTCCACGTCTCTTCTGAAAGTTACCGAGAGGGAGGAGAGTAGCCTGTTCATTCCATCCCTCATCGAGGTCGGCGGGTTGACGTGTCCCGAGACCCCGGGTTCGCCGTCGAGCACTATGAGCCTGTCGGAAACGAAGTCCACGAAGAGGATGTCGTGCTCCACGACGAAGGCTACGGCGGCCTTTGCCTCGGCGATCCTCCTGATGGCCCTCTGGACCGCCATCCTCTGCTCGACGTCGAGGTAAGCGCATGGCTCGTCGAAGAAGTAGTAGTCGGACTTGTGAATCAAAGTGGAGGCCACGGCGACGGACTGCAGCTCCCCTCCGCTGAGGGTGTCCACCTCCCTGTCGATCAACTTGTCAATTCTCAAGGGCTTGACTATCTCGGTCTCGGCCCAAGAGGGGATCTCCTGCGTTCCGGCGCTGGTTTGGAGCACTGACGAAACCGTCCCAGAGAAGACCCCGCTCAAGTACTGCGGCTTGTAGCTTATCGAGGAGTTGTCGCCACCGAAGTAGTCGGTGATCACCTTCCTGAGGAACGTCGTCTTGCCTATGCCGTTTGGTCCGACGACCCCCAGAACCTGCCCCATGAATGCCGACCCAGCCTCCACCTCGAGCCTGAAACCACCCAAGTCAGTTGAGGAGCGCTCCCAGCGGAGAGATTCCACAGCTTCCACCTCGCCTGGAGGAGGTCGCGTCATAAAACGGATCGGATCCTTCCTGATCCTGATGTTCTCCGTCTTCAGATAGCCGTCGAGGTATGAGTTCACGCCCACCCTGGATGACATGAGATGGGAGACGACTCCGTAGACTCCTGGCTCGCCATATATCACGGAGACGTAGTCAGCCAGGTAGTCTAGCAGCCCTAAGTCGTGCTCCACGATGACCAGTGTCTTTCCCCTTTCTTTCAGTCCACGCAGCACCCTAGCCACAGAGATCCTTTGAGATACGTCCAGGAAGCTCGACGGCTCGTCCACCAAGTAGAGATCGCCGTCCTTCAGCATCGCGGCGGCGATCGCGAGCCTCTGGAGTTCGCCCCCACTGAGCAGCCCGACATCTCGATCCAACAGGTTGGCAAGCTGGAGCGTCTGAGCGACCTCGTCCACGCCCGTGCCGTCTGAGACGCTGGATAGCACCTCCCGCACGGAACCGGCCACGGCCTTCGGGATCAGATCCACGTATTGCGGTTTGTGCACGACCCTCACCTCTTGGTTCGCGAGATTCTTGATCAGGGAAGACGTCGTCGTACCCCTCAACCGCTCCGCCACTTCGTCGATGCTAGGGGTCCCGAGTGGGTCTCCCAGGTTCGGGCTTATCTCGCTGGCCAGTATCTTGAGGATCGTCGACTTCCCTGTGCCATTCTGTCCCACTATCGCCGTGACTTCGCCGGTTCTGACCTCTGGAAATCTGAACAGCTTGAACCCGTTGATGCCGTGCCTGTGGAAGGCCTCCTTCTCTATCTCGTCTGGGAGGTTCACCACGCTTATCGCGAGGAACGGACAGCGCTTCACGCAGATGCCACATCCTATGCACACGCCCTCGTCGATTATCGGAGGAAGCGCGCCATCAGTGAAGTAGATTGCCTCCTTGCCGGTCCTGACAACCGGACAGCTCTTTCTGCAGGGTTTGCCACAGTCCTTTGGCCTGCAGGCAGACTTGTCTATTACAGCGACTCTGATCAACCCAACCCCCTCCTAGAGAAGTCGTCAGGGAAGAGCTTGACGCTCGTTCCTACTCCGCGAGATCCGCGGGAGTTATCGAGATCGAAGTCCTGCTCTCCACCCTTTCGATCTGGCCGTCTCTTATCCAAGCGAGTCGGTCGCTCACGTCCACCATCTTCAGGTCGTGCGTGGCACAGATCACTGTGGTGTCCCTCTCTATCTTGAGCCTGTAGAGGAGTTGAACTATGGACAGACCCGTGGAGAGATCCAAGTTACCTGTGGGTTCGTCAGCTAGTATTATGGCGGGATCGTTGGCCAATGCCCTAGCTATGGCCACCCTCTGCTGTTGTCCGCCGCTGAGCTCCGTGGGCCTGTGGTCGAGTCTATCCCCAAGCCCGACTAGCCTCAAGAGGTCCGCTGCCTTCTTGTCTCTCTCTTGCTTGTTCATGCCTGTGAATATCATGGGAAGAGACACATTTCCAGAGGCCGTCAGGACCGGTATCAGGTTGAACGTCTGGAAGATGTAGCCGATCTTCCTGCTGCGCATCCAAGCCAACTCACGATTGGACATCTCGGCTAGCTCTACGTTGTCTATCTTGACCGAGCCCTTTGTCGGCTTGTCGAGGCCCCCTATCATGTTGAACAGCGTTGTCTTTCCAGAGCCGCTGGGTCCCATTATTGAGAGGTACTCACCCTTGCTGACGGACAGGTTTATGCCCTTTAGCGCGTAGACTGTGCCACCTCTGAGGAAATACTCCTTGTGGAGGCCCGCGACCTCTACGACGGTTGGCCCGGACATTGTTCTCGGCAATTGCCCTGCTAGGTTAAAAGTTTTTGTCAAGGTAGGTGTCACTTCTTCCGTGATAGAAGGGAGGTTTCTGCTGATCTCCTCCAACAGGGGATACGAGGTTGACGCGTTCCTTGAGGCCTTTGCCGTTGGAGCCGAACGAGGGGCGACAATGGAGCTGTTTGGGTTCTTAGGAGGAGGGAGAGTTGTGGCCCGGTTGCCAGATAAGGAACGAATCGAAGATGGACTGTTGCTGAAGGATCTCAACGATCACGGCGGCAGGCTGAGATACGTGAAGAAGGCCTTAGGGTGTTCCTTCGTCGGAAGGACAGCGGAGCTAGACGATGCCTGTGGGGCGATGAACTCCCTCATGAGGAGGAGAGCCAAGTCGAAGAGCGCTGCCGTCAAGATAGAGGGGGTCGGGTTCAGCGATCCGATGAGGATGCAGGCAATATCGAAGATCATGGATGGGATCCGGACAGTCGACCTCCGTCATCCTCAGGTTGTTGCCTACCTTCGCATCTCCTGCGGTTTCTTCATCGCAGGAGTCACAGACATGTCATCTGTACTTGGCGTAGAAGACCGCTGACCTCTCCACCAACGCTCTTGTCAGCTCGTCCTCGCTCAGCTGTTCCGTGCCCCGTCTTGGCACCTCGTAGAAGGACGACAGCCTGAGGAGGCGAGGGGAGTCGTTCGTGAATTCGAACTGCTCCACCGTTGCCCCGCCATATCGTTCAAGCAGCTCCATCGACCTTAGCACGTCTTCCTTCCTATCCGAGAACGAGAGCAGGACTGCCTTGCTGCCAGCTCTCGGAGCCAGCCTCTTCACAGCAACTTCGAAGTTGTTGACGCCGGCAATCACCAACAGGAGTTCAGAATCCACCCTGTTCATCTTGTTGTATCCGTGTCTGTGTGCAGACACCACGTTCTGCAGCGCTAGAAAGAGGTGATTTGCGTTGAGCACGCGGTCTGAATCGATGGCCTGAACGTACGCGGATTTCACTTCGTCCCTGACCCTCTGCACTGCCGAGAAGTAGTCCCTTCTAGGTACTGATACGAGGGCCGCGGCAGCCCATCCCCCTGCCATCTCCCTGAGCAGCAAATGACGAGGCCTTGTCCCTGGTCACCTTTAATAATCGTTTGAAGCGCCGGTCAGTCGCAGCATGCTGGAGAACCAGGAGTATGAACTCGTCGATTGGGACGAACTCTATGACCTCTGTCTCGAACTCGTCGACAGGATCCTAGCATCTGGGAGGAAGTTCCACAAGATAATCGGGATCAGCAGAGGAGGTCTGGTACCCGCGAGGATCATCTCGGACGAGCTTGACAACCCCGACATAACCATAGTGAAGGTGGAATACTACACTGACATCTACAAGGTGAAGCCCGAGCCAAAGGTGGAGCACCTTCCGGACGTGAACCTCAATGACCTCGACCTGTTGATCGTCGATGACGTCGCCGACAGCGGTAGGAGCCTGGGGTGCGTCTCCCGCCTGCTAAAGGAGAGAGGGGCCAGATCCACATCGATTGCGACCGTGTTCTACAAGCCTTGGAGTTCGGTCGTGCCCGACTTCTTTGTGAGGACGACAGAGAAATGGGTCGTGTTCCCCCACGAGAATCGGGAGGCAATGCTGGCCATAGCGAAGCGACTCGGCGAGGGCACGCCAGAGGCGATCAGACAGCGGTTGATTGACATAGGGTTCGAACCAAGCCTAGTAGACAGAACTATTGGCAGAAAGGTCTAGACGCCCAGCGGTCTCTCGAGCCCCCAGAGGTCGCCAGCAGCGCTGACAAGGTCGTTGACGGTTGAGACCAAGGCAGACGTAACGTTGTAGAGTTTTGGTGAGCGCCCGTCCATCTTTCCTGCCATTTCGATTGCTCCGTCGATGTACGCAAGCAACCTTTCGTACTCTGATAGGATCTGCCCACCCGCCCTCAGCATATACACCTCAGAAGACCCTCTGGGGCTGCCTGTCTGCAGGTACATCAGCGCCTCCCTCGCTTCGGACAACGAGGAGACCAACAGCAAGTTGCCGTCTGTCACGCTCGTGGGATATCTGGCCAAGACCATGCTTGCCTCTTCGACCTTCCTCTTTGCCCAGCCATATGATTCGCTCGGCATCAGGACTTCCATGGCGATTACGCTGTCCCTTCGGTCGGTTCCGGCTCTGCTTTGGGTTCCTCCTCAGGCTGGGATTGCGCGACCTGCCTCTTGATTTGAGAGGTGACATAGCCCGAGATCTTGTTGACCATGAACTTCGACTTGGTGCTCAAGATTCCCGACAGGAACGCCTTGTTGGACCTGAAGTCCGTTGAGAGTTGGCCGGAATAGGCCTCGATAACGGCGTTTCCTATCCTTTTGATCTTGGCATCGTACACTCGGCCCAACTATCTCGGTCCGTAGTTTCGCCGAGCGGAGGCGTTTTTAAACACTTGGGCAGAAAGCTTTTATTGGGCTGAGGCGAAAACCCGAACCGATTGAGATGTCTCAAGCCGTCCCAGCTCAGATAGAAGGGCAACCGGTGTACATTCTGAAGGAGAATGTCTCAAGAACAACTGGTGACGATGCAATCACGAACACCCTGTCCGTGAGTGCCGTGATCGGCGAGTTGGTACGCAGTTCACTTGGCCCGGCTGGAATGAACAAGATGATGGTGGGGATGTTTGGAGATATCACCTACAGCAAGAGCGGGGCCACCATACTCTCAGAGGCGAACATAGAGCACCCCGTGGGGAAGTTGTATGTCGATGTCGCCAAGACAATCAACAAGAATGAGGGAGATGGAGCTTCAAGGGCCATCTATTTGGCTTCTAGGTTGGTAGCGAGGGGCGCAGAGTTGTGCGGCAAGGGAGTTCACCCGGCAGTTGTGGCGGAGGGGTTCTCAAGGTCATGTGATATCGCCACGCAGTTGCTGCCGAAGCTCGCGATCAAGGTGAAGCCCAACGACCCCGTCATGCTCAGGAACGTCGTGAGGACGCTCATCACCCCGGCCATAGGGAAGTCAGATTTAGAGGCCATTGAGAAGTGCACGGACATCGCCATGCAGGCAGCCCTGAAGGCCACTCAGGTGGGAAAGAGCGGCTACGAACTCGACTTGGACGACATATCCATAGTCACCAAGGTCGGAGGCCAAGTGCTTGACTCCGAGTTCGTAGATGGCCTGATAATTGAGAAAGAGGTGGCTGCCCCCGGAATGCCGAAGCAGCTCAAGGATGCGAGGATCGCGTTGGTGGACTTTCCGTTTGAGGTCAAGAAGACGGAGATATCAGCTGAACTCGAGTTCAACGACCCGAGAACGATGATGAAGATGAAGGACGAGGAGAGAAAGACCGTTGAGGAGAAGGTTGGGAAGATACTGGCCAGCGGCGCCAACGTCGTCTTCTCGCAAAAGGGAATAGACGACAAGGCCCTGTCGATGCTTTCCAAGAACGGAGTCATGGCTCTGAAGAACGTGAAACGGTCAGATGTGGAGCGACTGGCGAAATCGACGGGCGCGAAGATCGTCAACTACTACGGTGATGTGTCGAAGGACGTGCTGGGCGGGGCACACCTGATAGAGGAGAGGAAGTATGAGGACGAGAAACTCGTCGTGGTTGAGGGGGCATCCAAGTCAAAGGCAGTGGCGATATTGCTGAGGGGCGTCAGCAAGGAGTCCGTGAAGGAGAGCGAGAGAGCGATAAAGAAGGGATTGTCAGCCGTGAAGATGGTGTACGAGGAACCAAAGGTCGTGCCGGGTGCCGGAGCCGAACTCCTAGAGATGGCGACTCGACTTCACCGTCTGTCGTCAAAGACGAAAGGAGAGGCCAGTTTGGCAATGGAAGCATTCTCCGAGGCCTTGTTTGACCTCGTGCAGGCTTTCGCCGCGAACTCCGGCATGAACGTCATAAAGACACTCGCGGGCCTTAGAGTCTCCCACTCGAAGCCGTCCGGCAAGAGCATCGGGATCGATTCCGTAGAAGGGAATACCGTCGATGCGAGGAAGAAGGGTATCCTAGAGCCCATCAAGTCCCTGAGGGTCATGCTCGAATCAGCCACTGAGCTTTCGTCCGTACTTCTGAGAGTGGACGACATGCTCCTGTCCACCAAGCTACCGGAGAGCAAGGGAGCGCCCGGAAGGCGCTAGGCCCGACCGCGGGCGGCATCCGATTCCAAGATCAACGACAGGAGGTGCTCCGGCCGGGATTTGAATTCCCGGGTCACAAGACCTCCCGGGTACCGAGCTCTCTCCGAGGTGCGAGAGGCTCGAATGCTGTCGGCCTGCGGTGGCCGGACTACATCACCGGAGCACCTGCTCCGCGGCTGGTTTCCTTATATTTTTGCCTTTCGAGACGACAGAACGTATTGGTGAGGGTCGTGGCAGTGGTGGGGACACCTGGGGTGGGCAAGACCACACTCTGTTCGTTTCTCTCCAAGAAGTACGGACACAGACATGTAGAGGTAGGCAGCCTCGTGACCGCGGGGGGGTTCTACTCCGGGTACGACGTGAAAAGACACGCTCCGATCGCAGACCTGAGGAAGCTGAGACGAGAGGTTCAGAGAATAGTCCGCAGGTCGGAGTCGAGCGTCATCCTCTTGGATGGGCACTATGCCTACGACTTGATGACTGATGCCACTGCCTTCGGGGTGTTCGTCATGAGGTACGACCCTATCCGGCTGTATCGCAGATCCGTTCGGCTTTATGACGTAAGGAAGGCAAGGGAGAACTGCGTGAGCGAATTCTTGGGGACGATCGCCTTCGAGGCGAGAAGACCGCGTCGTCGCGTGACGGACACGGACTGCACTGGCCTATCAGTGCCCCGTATCGCCGCCAGGTTCGAGAGATGCCTAGTCGGCAGGAGTTTTCCCCGAACACCTCCCATTGACTGGACCGAGAGGTTGAGCAAGAGAAGCCTCAGGAGGTTCCTCAGGATTGTCGAAACTCAGGTACTTCTTGGCTAAGTGCCCGCAGTGTGGCAAGTTCACCGGGATCAGGACATCCGGGAGGACGAGGATGTGCCCCTATTGTGGGGCCCGGATCTCGCAGAGGGACAGGGCCAGTTCCAGGATCTACGACGGCACCGAGCTGGCGGAGATTGTGAAGTCTGCCAATGGACTCTTGGACGAAGGGCAGAACTCCGGAATGTGAACGGTCAAGGGTTCCTCGCTCTGGTCCGTAAGAACGAGCGCGCGGCCGACCGGCAGGTGCTTGAGCTGAGAGTAGAACCTTCTGTTGAGGCCCATGAGGTCCATCGCGACGCCGGAATCCGCTGTCTCAGTCATACGGTGCACGATCTTAACCCCCGCTGACTTCACGATGTCTGGGAACACCTGAGAGGGGAACTGCGCCACGAGGACAAGCGATTCCCCGTATTTTCTCATTTCGAAGAACATCTTCTCAAAGAGGGAGGGCTCCTGAGTCCTGTCTCTGTATGGCACCATGTTCTGGGACTCTTCAATCAAGGCGACGTGCTTCAGGGGGGAAACTCCCTCAGTGAGACGATACTCATATAGGAGGGCTAAGACCACAGTCGCGAAGAGATTCCGTAAGTCAGCGTCTCTGATGTCGCCCAACATCAGGTCACATGTGCCAGAGATCAGATTCTCCATCTTGATTGCCTCCCCCTTGACGAAGGCTTTGCGGGCCTCCCCCTCCACGAGCGGCTTCAATCGCCTCATCAGCGCGAACTTGGTCTCGTTCTCATAGAACGAGTTCGGGTAGTACTGGTCAAGCACGTTGACCACCTGGTCAAGTCCGTTTGGGCCCTCCGCCAGCCTCGCACCAACCAACGTCTGCGTCAGTATTTCCCGGAACATGAAGTATTGAGAGGCCGTGAAATGAAAGACGTTGTTGAAGGCGTCTGTGATGACGGAGACGTGGTCGCTGAAGTCGGATATCGGGAAGGGGTGCAGCACGTCCAAGTGCCTTGACCCGTCCAGCTCGATCACGTTTCCGCCAGCTTCCCTGACAACATCGGAATACTCGTTGTGAGAGTCCAGCACCAAGACGGGGATCCCCCTGCTGGACAGTAGTTTCACCAACAGCTTGCCGGTGTTGGACTTACCGGACCCCGTTGCGCCGAAGACGACGACATGCTTTGAGATCGAAGACAGCGGGATGCGCACGGCTTCGCCGGTGGAGCCGGCGAACATGACCCGACCGACATTGAGCCCGTCGGAGCCTCGAGCCACGGGAAGGATCGAACCCTCGACGATATCCCCGACCTTGTTCTCCACTAGATGAAGAGAGGACATCATATCTGGTGAACAACCCCCTTGATCGTCCTGCCCCCACGATGGAGTCTCCTCAAAGAGGAGGCGCGCGGCCAAAGAGGCCAACTCCCCCTCGCACAGCAGCATAGTCTTGCACCCCCTGGTCGACGCCATCAGTGCGGACTGCAAGGCCTTGGCCTTGGCGTCCAAGTTGGTCTCGACCTCGCTCCTGTTCTTGTCACTGCAGAACTCTGAGACGACCACAAATGTCCTCAGAAGGGGATCGGACGAGCCATCCGCAGGTCGTTTCTCCGGGTGTGTGATGTTCGTGATCACAGTCGCATCAATGCCAGTCCTGGTCAATCCTTCAAGCGCACCCGGGTGGAAGGTCTTGCTCTGTCCCCATTGCTCGGTCTCCTGATACTTCGGCGAGGATAGCACCTCGAATGCCTTGACCAAGGTTGTCCCGGCGTTCTTCTGCAGGACGAGGAGTTCTCCCCTTTCTCCCTCCACGCTCCACCGGAACAGGCCAGAGCCACCACCTCTCACCCTCAGCACCTTGATGATGACGACTCCCAGGATGATAACGACGGCCACTGAGCCGAGCAGCAGCGGCAGCGAGCCGATGATTTCCCTCACCTCGACTACTGCTCCCAACCTCGCGGCGAGGAATATGAGAAGTGCGAGACATGCTGCCCCCAAGAGGACGGCTCTCTCTGTTGATTCATTCATCTTGGAAGCGCAGCTCCTGTTAGGGGAGCACCCAGCCAAAGAGGTCGTACGCCAGACCGCCGAGGCCTTGGATGACGTTGCCGAAGAAGTTCGTTATGCCGTCCACGACTCCCTTGGAAACACCGAAGACGGCCCCTACCATCACCAACGCTAGGACGATCAAGAGTCCCTCCTCTATGAGCTGCGATGCCTTCAATCTCATAGTGTTGTTCACCATCATCAGACTGGCCACCATCCCTTATAACCCCCGATGAAATCAGAACACGGACAGCAGGCCATTGAACAGCAGGTAGGCAGTGATCATCACTAAAGAGCCAATTGCGAACCTAATGAGTGGCCTACCGAACTGAAACCTTCGAGAACTGATTATGAAAGTGGAGGAGTTGAGGAGAAAGAGGCTGATGAAGGCAAGATGAGGCGACCAGCCCATTGGCTGTCCCATTGGCTGTAAGGAGTAGGGCGATTTCAGCCTAGACATCATCGAGGCGGAAGCCGAAAGAAATCCCATTGTGAATGAAATCAGGTAGTATAGAAACTCGGCTCTGCGAGAAATCTCCTCGAAGGAACGACGCGATTCGATTGCAGTGGCTAAGTTCATGGCCCAAAGGTCCAAGAAGGGCCCGGCTGAGGCCGAGTCAGCATTTCCTGAGTTGACGAGTTCGCAGAAGATGTCCCTCATCTCAGTCCTTGATGTTTCGCCCGGCAACAGTTTCAGGACATGATTCGCGCCTGCTCCCGAAAGCATGCGCAGTGCAACAGGGTCTCGGATCGGCGACAGAAGTTGGCTCTCCCCCTGAAGCCTCCTAGAAAGGGCCGACTCAGCACTCATCCCAGATGACATGTCGACCGATAGGTCGGTACAGAAGCTGAGAAGCTCTGACCTAGTGCCAAGATCATCGGGGATCCTCGCTGGGAACTTCGCGAAGAGCACGGTGAGCGCAAACGATGCAGCCGACACTAGTGGGAGGACGAGAGAGGGCTGGCCGCCTAGTGCCAACGAAAAGGCCGACAGCAGGACGGATGCGACGGCCCAAAGTGTGAGCCTTCTGTCAAACGGCCAGAATGTCATCGCGCATCATAGCCCAATTCGCGACGATGTATGACACTAAGGGGTGAATGGTCAAGAAGATTGCCGTCAACGATGCATCCTCTGGCAGGAGGTATGAGGTCATCAGCAGAGCTGCGAAAGGCACAATGAACAGGATGAAGGTCAGCACTATCAGCCTAGTCTGGAGCGAATCGGCCTCCACCCTGAGCGCCTTCCTATTCTCGGACTCAACGAGGTTCAGTCTCTCACGCATGCCACCTTCGGCTTGGATGATCGGCTCAAATGATTCGTACGATTTCAACGCCTGCGGGGTCCGCCGCGCGTCTGAGTCTGAACTGAGGCCGATGCCGTTCGCAACGCAGAATACCGCTACGGAATGCGCTTTCTGTCTAGGCCCTTCGAGCTCAGAAACTCTCAACGTCGACTCGAGATCAGACTCGCCTGCTTTCCTCAAGGACCAGTAGAGAAACAGTCTATTCGACCTTGGCCTCAGCCCGTTGCCTTGGCGCCGAAGGGTACGAATCGCCCGGAGCAGCTTCCGCTTCAGCGTGGCTCTGAGAGCAATCATCGCAAGTCGTTCACCGGCAGGAGAGGATACGCATTCAATATCCTGTCCTTGACAGCCTTGGGATCGCGCATACCCTGTGAAGCTAGCTCCCGGGAGATCCGTTTGATTTCCTCGTAAGATCTTAACATGCGCCCTTTGCCCATCCCATGCTTCCTCTCTGTTTCCTCGATCATCGCCCTGAGTTCTTCGTCGCCTGAGTTGACACGGGAGCGGCCCGCGTTCGCGGTCAGCAACCTGATAGGGTCAGGACCATCGAGATCGCATATGGCGGTCACCGAGTCCACAGATCGAAGCGTACCCATTTCGTGCTCTTCCTTCTTGAGGAAGACGATAAGGTCCAAGTTGGCGAGCAACTCAACCGGTATCCCATAGACCCTTGTGACCCTCCTGACGAAGTCGACTGCCCCCGAGGCATGAGATGTATGAATGACCCGTATCCCGGCCGCCATGGCGTGAAACAGTGCCTTGAAGTGGTCCGAGAACTGCACTTCTCCGAGTATCACATAGGAGGGATTCCTGTGAAGCAACTTCACTATCTCGGAGGATTTCCTCCTAGAGGCCCCCCTGCTCTCGAACGGGTCAACCACCAAGTGAAGGCCGCGCGAGCCCTGACGACGAGATTCGGGGAATATCTCGACGCAATCCTCAAGATAGACCTTCCTCCACCACTCCGGAGCTAGCGCGTCCAACGATGCCAGTAGAGTCGTCTTGCCGCTCCCCGGCTCTCCTACTATTGAGATGTTCATCCTGTGGAACAGGAATGAAACCAAGAGCGAGGCCACATCGGAGGAAATGAAGTTCTCCTCTATCAGTTCCACAAGAGATGGTGGGGAGGGCCTGAGCTTTCTGATGTCGATTGCGTAGCGTCCCACAACCAGCGGGTAGGAATCAATCGACACGCGCGACGTGCAATGCCTCGTCACCAGATCTCCCTTGATGGAAGGAACCTTAAGGTTCAGCCTGAGGCCGGTGTTGCGCCTGAGGTTGGCAACGAGCGACTCTATGTCCCTCAAGTTGAGGCGTATGTTCGTCGCCAGCCTGCCGCACGTGGCGTGGTCCACGTAGGCTCTTAGGTCGACTGCGTCGAGGTATATTTCTTGGACCGAGGGATCGACATACAGGGGATAGAGTTTGGATAGACCCACAGATCTGAACGCTGCGTGCGCCAGCACCGACTCCATCCCCGTTTTCGATAGGCCTGGGGCTACAGAATCGGCGTATATCCTCCCGAGTTCTTGCCTATAGCTCAGCAGTTGTTCAAACTTACCCCGGCCCAACAATTCCTTCGCTATCAGCCCTCTCATGAAGAACGCGATGTCGAGAACCGCCCTCAAGTATTGTTCGTCCGCATACTGCACTAGGTAGTCTTGGTGAGTTGGTCGAGCCCTGACCACCAAGTGCGACAGATAATATCCATCGGATTCACGAATCCTGTCCCGGCCCTCTGAGGAATGATGCATGAAACGGGGATTCCGTCTGCCCTCGCTGCCATCCTTCTCCGGAACAGAACAGAACGAGTAATGCTCGCCGAGGTGGGGCAGTATCTCGAAACCGTTGGGAACTTCGGATCTCCGATTGAACTGCATGGATAGTGACCGCAGTGATAATGAAATCCCCTTGGCCCTTCTCTTGATGGTTTGCATGACCTCAGGTGTGTCTATTACCTCTGCGCCCTCAGGCCTCACGATCAGGATCCTCTTTGCACTCCTAGCGAATCTCGAATAGAACACAATCAAGGCGGAAATGGCGGGATGCTCGTCTGCGCGAGCATCAGAGGCCAACATCAGGCAGCTCTTGGAACTGTGGAATGACACCCTACTCAACGTTCCTTGGCATCTCCTTCTCCGTCTTCGCCACCGTATCGCTCTGGCGAGAATCTATCTCCGCCAGTTTCGTTTGCAGGTTGTTGATCTTTCCCCAGACCCTAGAGAGTTCGCTCTTGAGGTTCTGGACCTCGTCAAGCAAGGCTTCTAGTACCACATCGCCTTGGCTCAAGATCTACCACAGGGTATTATGATGCGGAGCTTATGAGCACCACCATGGCCGTCAATCGTGATAGACTGTCTGTTGGTGACCGCATTTGCCGCCGACGCCATTCTGATGTCTTTGGAGGACCTCAAGTTCGGCTCTGTGCCCTTGTCCCAAGCTCTTGCCCTGCTGCTTCTAGCCATCATGCGACTGTTGCTGAGTGGGACCAGAGAAACCCTGCCTGCTATGACGCCAACATCGGGCGACCTGGTCTGCCTGCTCACACTCGTCGCCATGGTCGCACAGGGTAGAACAGGCATAGCCGACTTGCTCTTCTTGGTTTCCTTGCGCATCTTCTACCCGGAGAAGATCATCATAAGAAGGGTGTCTCTCTTCATCAGTGGCGAGGCGGTCGGAGCATCCATAGCAGAGGTCTCGTTTGCGAACGGAATCCTCCTAGCATTGCGGCACAGAGTCCTTGTGGCACGAGGGGGAAGAGAGCAGGAGTTCCTGAGAGAGTTGCCACAATGTGTGATCCTGTTCGCGCCTCTAATCTGGCTGCTTCCCTCGCCGGTGAACCGCCAGGTTGACAGGGTTCCTTTCATCCCCCTACTGGCAGGAGGGGCGGTTATAGGAGTGCTTCTCAACGCTTTGTTGCTGTGAAAGATGAGCTTACTCGTGGAAAAAGCACTTGTTCTGGCGCTGTCAGCCGTGATATGTTTGTCGGTTATTGCGATACTTGTGGAGCAGATCATCCCGCTCGTGTCGGAGTTCCTCAGTCAATATGGGAACGAAACCCTTCCTCTAGTGACGCTAGCACAATTACCATTTCGTACTGGGTGACCACGTGTGGAATATGTAGAGTTCCTGAGCGACAACTTGGCTTGGCTCTTGTTGTCCGTTGCCTTGGGCTGTTCTGCCCTTTGTGGCCTGCACTTCCTGTGCTCCGAGTTGCTCGTCGCCTACCGTGACGCCACCTGTGCAATGCTAAGCCCGGTAAGGTTGTACCACTGTGAGTACTCCAGCGTCAGAGTTGATTTGCCAAGGCCAATCCTCGTCAGCTTCGACTTCGAATGGGTATCCTCAGGGCGGGTCAACATCCGGGTGCTCTGGCTGAATGCATCATTGACAACGGGCGAGACTGCCATAGATTTCGTCGATGGATCGGTATATGTGCTGTCCGGAGGTCGTCAGGGATGAGGCTAGTTGGATTCGTGGACATGGCGACTGGAATCGTGGCGGTACCGCTGATCGCCTTGGGAATATGCTTCTTGGTCACGATTTCCCACAACGCCATCACGGAGCTGGGAACCTTGGCCCTCGTGCTTCAAGGCGTGTGAGCATGAACATCTCAGTCGATGCGGCCTGCGCGGCGATACTCGTTTGGACGTGTTGCTTTGTTGCGGTTGCGACGAGTTCTGGAGCTCCTCACTCAACCACGCTCGACTCTCCTGAAGTCCGCAGAATTCTGACCGACCTAGACACATCCCCACTCGCCGGAATCTCGCCCGCTGACCAGTCGAGGGTGAGAGTAATCATCGTGCCCGTAGACTCTACGTCCGATGCCCTGCCTAGGGTCGAAATCTTTGGGAGCCCCAGTGACCCAGATCACATGATCATCCTGCTGATGGTGAGAAGATGAAAGTCGCCGCACCATTCTTGGTGCTGACCGGGGTCTTTGCCCTGATGTCATTGTGCATCGTGAGCGATTCCGTCCTGATGAGGTCGGCAGCAACAACTGCGTTGAGGAGGAAGTTGTTGGTCAGAGAGGTCGACCTAGAGTTGGGAGACCTCGACAGTTGCCTCGCCGCGATAGCCGAAAGGGCTAGTCGTGAGGGATTTCCGGCAAACTACTCACAGGGCGAGTTCCTAGCTACCATCCTTCAGGAGATGCAGACATGCGCCTCATCATTCGGAAGTTTCTCCGAACAATGTCTTTGCACGTGGTCAGTGGAGAACCGAACGAGTTCTCAGTGCCTGTCATACTTGTTGACCCTAAGCATTACCGCGACGCCAGAGGATGGAGTCGAGATCGGGTTCATCAAGAGCTACCCCATCTCGATCCCGACTAAACAGGGAAGTTCAGTTCAAATCCAGAGAAGTGCCTTTCGTAGTTGTCCCTGATAGTGTATTCAGCTAGGCCGGAAGCTCTTGCGATCCTTGAGAATGAGATCCTTATCCTGCGCAAGCCGAACTTTGAGTTCGCCAGCCTGAACCCTGCGTAAATAGAACAGGCGGCTCTGGATCTCGGGTTGCTCACCAACCTGTGAGAATTCGCCATAGAGAGCACTTTCTCGCACAAGTTTCGGGCCACCGACGCTTCTCGTAGGGTCTGATCGTCAAGGCGCGAGCACTTTGGAACTGAGAGATCAACCTGGGATAGGATGTCCTTCAAGTGTTCCTCGGGAGACTCACATTCCACATAGAGTCCTTGTTCCTTGAAATTGGAAAGAGCGCGCATTATGTTGCTGGGCTTGGTTCTGTAGCCCATCGAATTCAGAGCACCAACCACTGACGCTATCGTGAAATGTTTCCTCGTGCCGACCTTTCTGGAAGATATGATCACGGCAGCTCCCAGTAGGTCACAGATCCTGCACCTCGTCCTTAGCTTGGCCTTGACCCTAGCCACAAGTGTTAGAGCAGTGGAAAGTTGAACCCGTGGCATAGAGAGCGCCTCGGCCAAGAGGCATCCTACCATGTACGCCCTGACTCCACCGCTGAGGGCAGAGTGTTTTGACATCAGGTCAGACCTTCTCAGCCTTCCGTCGACCATGGAAACATTGCTCACATCTGGGAATGACCCCTGTTCCTCGGTCGCTGACCCATCTGGATCACAAGTCGTTCGGGCCCGTTCAGACTCGGCAAAGTGATCCGCCGGACCCACGACGAGACCGCAACGCTGGCAGACGGATTCGCGCGCCGACAGTACGATTGGGCCGTGACACTCGGGGCAAAGAGCTTCACGTTCAGCCAACGCGACTTCGTAGGTCACAGGAGGTCCAGTCGCGGACCTCCATCAAAAGAGATGCGCACAACAAGAACTTCCTCACCTCATAGTAAGTGACGCGACGGTCGGCGAACGTGAGAGACTTAATAACGCCCCTCCCGAGCTTCCACAGGAAAGGAAATTGCTGAGGTTGACCCTCGAGACGGAGTTGAAGAAGATGGTGGGAAAAACAGTCACCGTCGAAACTTCCGATGGGTCCACTTACACTGGTGGCCTAGAGGCCTTCGATCCCTCATCATTGGCGCTCGTGCTCTCGAACGCCGAGAGAGAAAAGGGTCAGAAGTACTTCAGGGTCGTCATAGCTGGCGAACATGTAAGAACCATCTTGCTCTCAAAGGCGTTTGTCGAGCTCAGGAAACTGTCCGAGAGGCTTGAGCGGATATTCCCCAGGATGGTGAAGTACAACGAGGAAGCAGGGGTGATAATCGTCCTTGACAAGGTCAGGGTGGATGAACGGGGTGTGATTGAAGGATCTGGAATGGTCGCGGAGAGGGTCCAGAAGGTCTACGAGGATTTCATAAGAGAAGCCGAATCTATGCCCTGAACATAAGCTGCAGCAGATGCAGTGCTTTCTCGTACAACGAGACCGAGGCTTCTCGATCTGGGGTCTCCCCCTCTGTTTCCGCGAGGAGGCATCCTCCTTTGAAGGAGTAGTACTTCGCCAGTCCCGCGATCATGCCGGCAGCCCCTGTCACCTGCCCCCCAGTCACGTGGACGCCCGCCTCCAAGCAAGCCCTGTACGTCTGGAAGTCGTTGGGAAGGACGAAGACTTTCCTCTTCTTCCCGGCTGACCTAGTGTGGTACCCGCCCAACGTGAAGACCGCCGTGCAGCCCAGCTCCTTTGACAGCTTGAGGAAGAGATTTGCCAACTTGTGTTGGCCCATGGACGACGGCGGCTGGAACGCGCCGACGAAGACGAGCGTGGGGATCTTTGAACCCTCCGTCTCTGTGTAGAAAAGGGTGTATGAGCTTGGCTCGGCGATCCCCTGATCGTTGACGAAGAGGGCTCTTAGGGAATGGTCCAGCACTATGTGCCGAAGGATCAGAGGTTTGACCGCGGACTTCTCGACGAAAAGCGATGCGGCTCCTGCCCCCACCGCCCCCAAACCGGGCAGTCCGGAGACCGCTGCCAAGGGCTCGCTCGGGGGGTTGTTTGGGGCGACGATCTTCATCCCTGCGTGCAATCTGGCGACTGAGAGAGGACGGCGTTAATAAGCGCACCACAGGGAGTCGGCCCGAAACCCTTATAGACGCGATAATTTAACTGCGGCAGAACAACACGCGAGCATAGATCAATTATGGCAAAACTATCTTTCTTGGGCGCAGTTGAGGAGGTCGGAAGATCTTCTATACTCCTCGAGCCTAGAGAGGGGAGCGGATTGCTCCTCGATTGCGGGGTGCAGATGAACCACACGGCGCGGTTCCCCGTGTACGTGGAGCCAAGCAGGGTACGGGCATTGGCGATAAGTCACTGCCACCTTGACCACGTGGGAGGTGCGCCGCTGTACTTCATAGGAGGAAGGCGCAACGCGGTGTCCACCAGACTGACCAAGGAACTGTCAGCGATCCTCCTGCTTGACATGCTGAAGATATCTAGGGGGTATCTGCCATTTGACTCGGTTGAGGTTAGCAGGTTTCTCTCATCGCTGGACGTGATTGAGAACAGGGGGGTTTACCGAATCGACGGCGACCGCATCTCCGTTGAGCTGTTCAACGCTGGGCATGTAGCCGGCGCGTCTCAAATCATGACGAGTCTGGACGGGCTGAACGTGCTCTACACGGGGGACATGAACATGAAGAGCTCGAGGACGGTCCCTGCGGCCGACACGGACTACGGCAGAGACGTGGACGTGCTAATAACGGAGAGCACTTACGCCACCACTGAACACCCTCCGCGCGAGTCCGTGGAGAGGAAATTCATCGAAGCGACCAAGGAGGTCGTCGAGTCGGGAGGGAAGGTGTTGGTGCCAGCCTTCGGGGTCGGCAGATCCCAGGAGATAATAGCAACATTCAAGGCGCACAATTTTCCCCACAAGGTGATGATTGATGGGATGGCCAAGACCGTCACGGACATCTTCCTGTCTTACCCGCAGTATTTGAGCGAGCCCGAGTTGTTCGAAGAGGCTGTGAACAGCGTCATCGTGCTGCAGGGAAACAGGGACAGAAGGAACGCCACCAAGAGCCCCGGGGTCATAGTGACTCCGGCCGGCATGCTGAAGGGAGGTCCATCCGTGCGATACTCCGAGGAGATCGCCAGGGGGAAGAAGAACGCGATATTCCTCGTGAGCTACCAAGTTGAAGGGACGCCGGGAGCCATTCTGTTGCAGAAACGGATGCTGCCCATGGGCGGAAAGATGGTGGAGGTGAAAGCCCGTGTGGAACAGTTCGACTTCTCGTCACACAACGGGAAGGATGAGTATGTGGGGTTGGCGAAGAAGGCAAACCCTCAGAGCGTGTTCCTCGTGCACGGCAGCAGTGAGAATGTGAATTTCTTGGCTCAGGAACTTGAAGGCATCGGAATCCCCAAGGTCATCAAGCCGGTGCTAGGAGAAACATACGAGATAGGGCCATAGTCAGAAAGCCCAAGGACCCAAACACCAAGATCCTGTCGACTCAGGGTCCACTGACCTCATGGCCACTGGGAGCAAATCCGAGGATAATGCCTACTCACCAGCATTGATCACCGAATTGAACGCCAATGTAAGGCTAGATGGATACTACCAAAGCAGCCGGAGAGCCCAAGAATGGTAACCCTGACCTCGTCTAGAACCCAGTGAAGAATGGGTGAAAACCCGAGCTACTTTTACATTGATAATATTCATTCTTTCTCAGAAATCAAGATGACCCCACATGCCTAGTCTTTAGGTAGTTGGAGAAGTCTTAATAGTATGGTCCGCCAAATCTAGCCGTTGGGAGATCTTAGGAGAACCTCCGCCCTATTGAGTTTGGTCCTCGTGATTTCCATTCTTTGCACTGGGATTCCCTCGTCTGCTGAAATGAATGGAACTAACTATACGGTTGTACTGAATGTGAGGATCCTGTTCCTTGACAGAGAACTGGAGGAATCCACGATCAACTTCACCTTCTGGATAACTCTTGAGTCATACGTCGGCATGACCTCCGGCGGCACGAGATCCGACCTCCAGACCCTAAGTTTCTCATGGAGCGCGAATCGCTCCGGCAGCTTCACTATGTATCGTAGTGTGGAGTCAGGAGGATTCCTCTCCTCGATCTCCTCCCCCATTGTGCACACTAATTCGTGCCTCGTATTGAGCAAGATGATCTGCCCCGCTTCGCTGATCCCTTCAAGATGGGAGGTGTCCTTCGACAATGGGGGTTACACCTACTCTCGTCTTGGACAGACAGTGGGAATACCGTGGGGGGACGTATCTAGCCCTCCGACTGGCAACTATTCCTTCTTGGGCTGCAGTTTGAGCCAACAGAACAGGACTCTGAGGATTGACCTGACTCTGGCGGCAAGCTCGGCGGACGAGTACACGCTTGATATCCGGCCCCTAGAACAACTAGAATCCAACATCTCGTTCTACGAATCGGACGGCGCTAACATCGGGCATCTCAATCCCGGAACTCTCCTTCTGCTGACGCGCCGCGATATGAAGAGCTTGATTCTGTTGGGCTCGTACGTGCAGTCGCTTCCAAGCCTCGATGACTCCCCCAGATCGCATTACATCCCACTTGTAATAGGTCTGAACCTAAGCGAGACAGAGGCACTTAGAATTGGTCCGGCAATAGTCGCATCACTAATCAGCACCACCAACGATCTCATGAGAGGCGATATCGCCTTCTTGAACAGGACGGGCGCATTTGCCCCAGGTCCCGTCAGGAGGTTCGAACAAGCCAAACTGGATTTGGAGGACTTTGAACTTCAGGGAGACGTGACAGCGACTTCTAATGTCTTCCCGTTTGAAAGGGCCATTGCACTGGTATATCAGGCTAATGACGAGATAGATGCCCTGACCTTGTCTTCAAGCGCCATAGTTGCTCCTATCACACTGGTCGCTATCTTCATTCTAGGGGCTGTCGTGTCACACCTGCTGTTCAACGGAAACAAGAAGGTGACGATCGCCCTCTTTGTCGTGCTCACAGTGTTGACCTTTGAGATACATGTGGGGTTGCGATTGTTCGTCTTCTCCCTACTCGGAACAAGGCCAGACATCCTCGCTGACATCCTATCGCGACTCGGGCCCGAGGCTTTCATTGCGAACCTTTCCTACTATGCGCCCTCATCTGTCCTCACGGCGGTCTCGATCGTCATCAGTCTTGCGCTGATATTGGCAACAGCTACTCTGATTTTCAAGTACTCGGGAACCGCGACGATATACAGTCTGGCCGCCTCATATGCAGTGAGGCTGACCAAGGCAAGAAAGCTGCGTGGAGCCTTGACAATGGTCACGGTTGCCATCATTGCAATGGCTGCTGTTCCTAGCATCACCCTGAAAATGGTCGTTCCAACGATCTCAGACGCACGAACAATACCTCAAGTCACCGGAAACTTGGTCTGTGTCTCGAATAGGTGGTCGTTGCGGGTGGTCGTATCGGCGCCGGGAATGACAGAAGTTGAGGAAAGCACTGGCTTCTTCCCCATGAGCTACGATGAAGCCAGCTTCATAGCAGAGAAGGCGGGAATGGTCGAGTACACGCCTATCTGCATAACAACATGTGAGCTGCCGAATTCCAGCAGTTGGGCTATGCCACAGGAACGTATCGGTTCGGTGATATTCGCGAATCTGACCTTTCTGAGCAACTATCTCGGGCTTGAGCTCAGGGAATCCACTTCACCTGAGGATTGGGCGAGCCTCATGTTCATGAATGATACGCTGTTTCCGCCAGATCAGCTCGTTCCTAGTTCCTTCGCGGTAGAAGGGGCAACTTTGAGAGTTGGTGGCACATTTGAAAGTTCAAGCCTGAGGCTTCCGAGTAGAGAGGGACTGGGAGATTACCTCAAATCGAGAATGCTGTTCGTGGGCGTCCCATATTGGGAATCCTCGAAACCAGGAATGTTTCTTCTGAGGCAGACGTACATCTCTCCAACAGAAGGCCAAACACTGGCGGAGAGTCTGCTGGCCGGGGCTGTTCTGATCCAAGGCCAGAAGCGCTTGATTCCACTTCCCATAGTCGGCGTGGCTGATATAGAGGCTACCAAGAACCTCCCAGCCTACGATCAGGTGATAATGGTCATCGGGTTGTGCCAAGACGAAAAGACTCTGATTGACGCCGCGGATTATCTCGAATCCCTGATCTCTAGGAGCAAGACATGGCTCAGTCGCACGAAGACCTTGGCCACCTCGTCAACCTCGGTCCAGTTCGTTTCATCGTACTCAGCCACGATAGTGGTCGGCTCACAGGCGAACACAACGTACGTGGGACTTCCCGTCCTGATGGCCTTGGGAACCTGGCCATCCCAGTTCGTGTTGATGTCCATAGGGTCATTGATAGTCTTGGGCGTCGTGCTGAACTCCACGTACGAGCGGAGGCGTGAGGCCGTGACGATGTCCAGCTTAGGGGCTTCGCCAAGCTTCATCACATATTCATTTGTCGCCGAGGGATTGATGCTCGGGATAATGGGGGCCTGCATCGGGTATTTCCTAGGTTATGTGTGGGCACAGTGGATTGGTGTGAGTTCCCCGGAAATCGCCTCTGACCTCTACAGCCTGACTCCCTTGGTGCTGGTTCTTTTTGTCTCGTTATTGGTCACTGGGATCGGCACCTTCTTTCCCGCAAGGGAAGCGATTCTAAGGGTAGTGCCAAGCAAGGTGATGCTGAGGAGAGAGGTTGGCCACATCAAAGTTGACGAGGACGGCGCTAGGAGGGTGGCGGTTCCCCTCAGGCTCAGAAAGGAGCAGTTGGAGTACTTCTCCTCCTTCCTCTCTAATATGACCCGCTACTACTCCATCACCAGTTATGGCATCAGCATTCTTTCGCACCAAAGAGAGGCCGACCGCGAGGAATTGGACGTATCCTACAGAGGAGTGCAGGGCCTCTCTGAGAGAGCGGCAGAATACAAGGTGGAAATAAGGTACATTCCCATCGGAGAATCCTGCGAACTGGAACTGGTCGCCAGAAGTCCTGATGGAAAGTGGACGGACGACCAGAAGGCGCTGATGAAGCAGATGTTCTACGACCTGCGTGGAGAACTCCTGAAAGTGACGCTATCAAGGCAGTGGGGATCCCAATGAAACAAGAACCCAGCGTTCCAAGATCCCAAGTGCGAGCAGCTTCTGGATAGACGGGGACGAGTTCAGGTTGCACTGCAGAGAGAATGACGGGCAAGGCAGAGCCGCGATTGCCCTTGGATCTACTGTATGAATCTTGAGATCTCCGCCCCTATCCTCTTGAACGTCTCTTCTGTGCCCTCTTCGAGAGGACCCTTTGTCCCCTTGACTATGGCGGAGGAATAGGGTTTGGCGATACTCATCCCCAATGCCTTCAGCTTTCCTTCGATTCCTTTCGCCGCGCTCCCGGAGAATATGAAACGGCTCTTCGTGTCAAAGGCGAACGCCATCTTGCCCCTAAGCTCGATGCCCTCCAGCTTCCCAAGGAAATCCTTCACCGGTTTGGATACGCCGAACGCTATGGTCGGCCCTCCGACTACCAGTAAATCATACCGTCCAAGTTCGTCGACGTCAGCAGCGCCCACGTTGACACAATCAGCTTGGACCCCCTGTTCTTTGATCCCTGATGCCAACGATCTGGCTACCTTCTCTGTGTTGCCGAATTGCGTGTCGTAAATGACGATTGCTTTTCTCGTCTCCGTCATCTGTGTTTGGTTCGGTCCGAGGGCCATATAAAGATGGGGGAGAGAGCGATTCGAGGGGAGGAGGAGATACTTGAGATGGTCCGACCAAAGCAGCCATGTCCGAATGCTTCCTGAAGGGGCTGCTAAGGGACATTTGAGATCCCAAGGCTAACGCATATCACGAAAGCAGGACAGACCACTGAATGCCTCCAGGAAGATATGCGAGGGTCACCTGCTCCCCCTACGAAAAGGTGCTCAGGATCAGATTTCACGAAATCTACAGGGAGGTCCCAGGACCGGCGAGGACAGCGCCACGCGGCACCCCCCACGCTCTTCGAAAGGCCGAAGACCCTTCCCGCCTAGGCCGGACCAAGGACATTTACGCGGGAAGAAGACAGCTCACCTTAAATAGACATACCCCGTCATTAATCTCGATGAAAAATATAGAGAAAGAAGTCTGTGAGAGAGTACGAAAATCATTTGACGGCATCCTAGCATTGGGTCCGAAAGAACGAACAATTGAGTCGATAATTGCGATGACATTCCTGACAGTGATTCTGTTATCCATATGTGTTCTGCCGGCGATCGCCCAAGGCGACAGATACTATGCAGGGTATTGCTTGTATGATACCGAATTCACCCTCCCTGCCCCCTTTGGAGTGTCAGTGAGGATATATACAATCAGTAAGAGCGTGCCACGGGCCAGTTCTACGCCCAATGGCCTACTGTTGTGCTAAGTTATGCACTTAACTACTGGATTCAGGTTGGCTATACCAAAGGATATGACACGAACTATCGACTGAAATGGTATGCGGAGAAATACGACCAAAGTGGTTACAAAATGACTTGGTGGACCTCCAGCTATCCGAGTGCCGGGGCAACATACAACTACTGATAAGGAGGAGTGATGCTGGCGTCTGGACAGGCGGGGTCTCAAACTTCTGGACTTGGTCCTTTGGAACACTCAATCCTAACGTCGCAAAGGATTACCAAGCCCTCAGCGAAAGCACGAGTACCAGCATCAATATTGACGGAACTCACTTCAGTAGCTTGTGCGTTCTCAGTTACAATGGGATCGATTGGATTCCTTGGTATCGGCATGTCACCATTGTGGATCCGCCCTACACAGTGACTCAAGTATCCAATTCGGAGTTCTACGCTTCGGGTGGTGGTTGATGACCCGAGTTGGAACCGCGCTCATCGCAATGCTTCTGGTCATGAGCGTAGTCGCGGGGATTTCTGTCGTGTTCAAGCAACCCTCCGGTTCCGTACCCGTGATACTCCCTAGTGCCCCACAGGGAAACGGCTCGCAGAGAGGCCCTGGACCATTTCCTGGTGAAATCGTTCCTCTAGATCTTGTTCTTACGCAGTTGAAGAAGAACGGCCTCACCTTGTATTTACCTACGAAAATGGCAGATGGACTGCGGCTTACGGCTGTCTGGGCCAAGATTGTTGACGGAGAAATCAGTTTCCCACTAATAGTCGTCTACAGCAACACGGGAGACACAGCCATTGCCACGGCGGAACTGGCAATAGAGATAGCAGGTAATTCTGGAATCTCATGGTATGTGAGAGACAATTCCACCGACAGGTTCGACAAGGTCGGTGAATGGAAAGCATTCATCTCCAGTAGAGTACCTATCGGCCATGAGGAATACTACTTTAAGTACCAGACGGAGTTCGCATACTGTGTCGACTTGCAGATTGGCACCCTGGACTACCTCTTCAGGTTTTCGCCCGTTTTGACTGCCGAAGAGGCAATGGACATCAGTGCCAGCATGAAGCCCGTGGCATTGCAGAACGCCTGATATGCGTCGGGCGTGCATACACTGGCCTCACCTTTTTGACCTCTTGAGACCTAAGCTACTATGGAATGCTGAGCAAAGCCGAGACTGAGTTTTTTAGGGGCGAGAAGCAGGCCAAGCTGCAGCAACTACGATACCTGAGGCATGCGTCAGGAGGAAGATCGGGGCCCTCAGGGAGAACGACTGGGCGAGTGCCTTGCTCAGGGACGCTATTGAGTCCAATAGCGCCGCGAAAACTCACCCTTCGGAAACTCATGGTTTTGGTGGGCCGGGCCGGATTCGAACCGGCGACCTCCGCCGTGTGAGGGCGGCATCATACCGAGCTAGACCACCGGCCCTCTGCGAGAGAACAGCGTCTGAACTCCGACCTACTTCTTCTTC
>Ga0172363_10000313_pt1 | contig 35404 bp, 31 predicted proteins | sample LakKivs2_kivu2a2_FD_114541 | JGI IMG/M metagenome (GOLD analysis project Ga0172363, IMG submission 114541) | Sediment microbial communities from Lake Kivu, Rwanda - Sediment s2_kivu2a2 | ecosystem: Environmental > Aquatic > Freshwater > Lake > Sediment | place: Rwanda: Western Province, Lake... | reverse complement strand
TTTCCAGACTGACTCTATTGCTTTTGAGTCAGCCTCTTGATTATTTTAAGTTGGTGGCTTCTTTGAGCTGTTCGACTTTAACACATTCGCCGCGGCGAACCTGGAAGGCGTCGAAGTCGCGTGCCACGCTGGTGTTGGGGAAGATCGCCTGGGCTTCGGCCAGCACATCTTTTTCACGGTAGCGGCGCGAGATGTGGGTGAGGATCAGGTATTTCACCCCGGCGTCAACGGCCAGCCTGGCTGCCTGGTTTGCGGTAAGATGGGCGAACTGTTCAGCCATCTCAGCCTCCTCTTGCAGATAGGTGGCTTCGATCACCAGTGCGTCCACGCCTTGCACCACCCTGACCAGCTCTTCGACACGCCCCACGTCCCCTACGTGGGCGAAGCGAGTGCCGGGTCGTTCTGGCCCCAGCACCTGATCTGGGTGGATGGGGCGTCCGTCCGGGAGGGTGATCGAATGACCATTTACCAGTTCGCGTCGCCACGGGCCCGGAGGAATATCCAGCTCGGCTGCTTTTTCGGGCAGGAATGGACGGCGCGTCTTTTCTTCAAACAGGTAACCGAAACAATCGGGCCCGCGGTGCCATACCGGAAATGCAGTCACGGTGAGGTCATCTTCGTCGAAGATCAGCCCCGGGCTGATCTTCAGCAGCTGCAAATCCATCGGTGGCCTGGCGCCTCGCAGCACGATCCCATAGATCAGGTCATGGATGCGGTCAAGCGCCCACTGGCCGCCATAGATTTCCAGCTTGTCGATCGTTTCCCAGCGCATGAAAGTGGAAAGCAGCCCGGCTAGCCCCAGGATGTGATCCAGGTGCCCGTGGGTGATGAGCACGCGGTTCAGGCGCTTAAAACCCAGACCCGATTGCAAGATTTGGCGTTGGGTGCCTTCTCCGCAATCGATCAGGAAGCGGTATTCATCGTGAATCACCACCTGGCTTGAAAGCCCGCGGTGAACCGAGGGAGCCGATGCGGATGTGCCAAGGAAGACGATATCGAACAATGAGACCTCTGATAATCTTGCAGGCTGGTGTGATGCGCTAGAATTTTACCTTATTTCCCGGTGATTTGTCCCGTGAGGCATAAAAGACCATTCATGCTATAATGCCTCACAGATAATCGATGCGAGCAGAACTCGACTGCGTAGACAAGGCTTAATGAAAGACAAGCGCCAATATTCCAAAACCACTCGAAGGGCATCATCAAACCGCAGCACGGCGAGGCGCGGAAAGTCGCCTGCCCGTAATAGCGGGCGGGGAAAATCTACCTCCTCACGGGCAGGCCGGAAAACCGGCGGCTCATCGAGCGGATTGCTTGGCTCTTTTGGATCCCTCTTCAAGCGGACGCCTCCTGCCAAACCGAGGGGCAGGCCGCCTGCCCAAACCCCGCCGGTATCTACAGGTATGTCACTTGACCGCAAGCTGGACCTGGCGGGTATCTTGCTGCTCTTCGTCGGCTTGCTCACCTTGCTCAGCCTGCTATCCGCCAGCCATAATGCGGCCACCACCAGCTGGCTCAACTTCCTGGGAAGGGCTTTCGGGTGGGGAGCCTATCTTTTCCCCGCCGGGCTGTTTGTGATTGGCTTGTGGCTGGTGTTGCGCAGCTTTCAGCACGTACCGCACATCGCCCTGGAGCGCGTCCTAGGGGTTATATTGCTGTTCCTCAATGTTCTGGGCTGGATGCATTTCTTCGCCTTCCCGCAGGATGCCTACGCCCTAGCAGCCAGTAGCGCGGGTGGTGGGTACACGGGGGCATTTATTTTTAATACCCTGCTTGTCAGCCTGGGATGGGCCGGCCTGGCCATCACCCTGGTTGCCTGGCTGGTGATTGCCTTGATCCTGGTGCTGGACATCTCCGTAGCGGAGCTGTTCCAATGGATGCCACCCCTGCTGATACGGGCGCAGGATAACCTCCAGGATTGGCTGGACGAGCGGCGTAACCACCGGCGTATGGCTGCTGCAAAGCTGTCGGTCAACTCCAAACCTCCAGCCGATGCAGACTTCTGGCCAGGGTTGGAAAGCCTGCAAGGTACAGGCGAGGTTACCCTGGCCAACTCCGCGAGCAATGCAACCCAGCCCCGCCCCTGGGTTTTACCGGCTATCGACCAGATTCTTGATAAAGGTGGCGAATCGTTCGCCGATGATGATGTGGATCGGCAGCGCGCCAGGGTGATTGAGGACACACTCAAGATGCTGGGTGCGCCGGTGAAAGTGGTGGAGATCAATCGCGGCCCTACCATCACCCAGTTCGGCGTAGAACCCGATTTCATCGAGACGCGTGGCTCGCGCACGCGCGTGCGCGTGTCTAAGATCACCTCCCTGGCAGATGACCTGGCGCTTGCCCTCTCTGCCCGTACCATCCGGGTAGAAGCGCCCGTTCCCGGGAAGGGCTATATTGGCATTGAAGTACCCAACGAGCAGATTGCCCTGGTGGTGCTGCGCGACGTGGTTGAAAGCGAAGCCTTCAGGAGGCTGCGATCATCCCTGCGCTTTGCCTTGGGCCAGGATGTAGCAGGCAACGCTGTAGCGGCGGACCTTTCAGCCATGCCGCACCTGCTGATTGCCGGGCAAACCGGCTCGGGCAAATCGGTTTGCGTGAATTCTCTCATCTGTTGCCTGCTGCTTCACAATACCCCCGATGACCTGCGGTTGATCTTGGTGGACCCCAAGCGGGTGGAACTGACCAACTACAATGGTATCCCGCACTTGCTGGCACCTGTGGTGGTGGATACCGAGCGGGTGGTGGGAGTGCTGCAATGGGTGCTGCGTGAGATGGATATGCGTTACCATAAACTGGCCCAGGCCGGCACGCGCAATATCAACGAATATAATGCCCGCATCGAAAACCAGCCGGATGGTAAGGAAAAAAAGCTGCCCAAGCTGGTGGTGCTCATCGATGAGCTGGCAGACTTGATGATGCTGGCCCCCGAGGAAACACAGAGTGCCATCACCCGCCTGGCACAGCTTTCGCGTGCCACCGGGATTCACCTGGTTCTTGCCACCCAACGCCCTTCCGTCGAAGTGGTGACGGGCATCATCAAGGCCAACTTCCCGGCCCGCATTGCCTTTGCGGTGGCTTCCAATACCGACAGCCGGGTGATCCTCGACCAGCCGGGTGCGGAGAGGCTGCTGGGAAGAGGCGATATGCTCTTCCAGGCACCCGATGCACCCGCACCCATCCGCCTGCAGGGCACCTATGTTTCGGATGGCGAGATCCTCAGCCTGGTGACCTATTGGCAGAGCTTCATTGCTGATCGTCCGCCGGCACCAACCGCAGCAGGGGGGATCCCGGATGCTATCCCGGCGGGTGTGCCGCTCACCCAAATACCGCTGTGGGATGATATGCAGGCCCAGGAAGAAAAAGATCCGTTGCTGGATGAGGCCATCGACCTTTCTCGCCGCCAGGGTCGTGCTTCGGTCTCCATGTTGCAGCGCAGGCTGCGCATTGGATATACGCGTGCTTCAAGGCTGGTGGAAGCCATGCAAGAAAAAGCCATTATTAGCAAGGATGCGGGTGCGCAGGGTTATGAGATCCTGGATTACGGTCAGGAGCTCTCCCCTGAGGACGAACCTTAAGCTGCTTTTCCGGTTTTTAGATTGGGATACCGGGTAGACAGAACCAATCCTGAGTTTGTACGTATGAAGGTTAAGTGTGCCTGGGAGGCCTAGCATGGCTAATAAAAATGATCATAAAATCTTGATTCCACGCAGTGGCGGAGTCCTTAAAGAATTAACTCTACGTATCAAGCTGATTGTGCGGCTGCTTGGCGATAAGCGTGTGAACCTGCTGTACAAACTGTTACCAGTTGGATCCTTGATTTACCTCCTGATTCCCGATATCGCCCCCGGACCTATCGATGATGCAGCCCTGGTCTGGCTGGCAACCTACGTGTTCGTAGAATTATGTCCACCCGACGTGGTAAAGGAGCACCTCGATGCGTTGCAGGCCACCCGAACGGTGATGGACGGTTACCAGGAGACTTCCCAACCCAATGAAGCGGGAGAGATAATCGATGGAGAGATCGTGAGTGATGATGTGGAGGTGAAATGAAGCGAGCTCTGGTTTTTTTCAGCCTAGTATTTGCCATCACATTGGTTGGGTGCGCCGGAACGCCGACTGAAGTGCCAACCAGCACCGCCACACCGGCCAAATTTATTCGTGTGGCTTCACCAACCTATCTTACCTCCTTCCCGCCCACTGCAACCCCCTCAGCTACACTGGCCGCCAGTGAGGTGATTACCAATACCACGCCCTTGCCCACGGCAACCGCCACTTCCACCCCCACACCGACGCCAGTGCCCCCTACGGTGAACAATTTACCCGACCCAAGTGGTTATTCGTGGCAGCAAGTGGTGAGTGGCTTGAACGCGCCTGAAGGCCTGGTGAACGCCGGGGATGGCTCAGGGCGGCTGTTTATAATAGAACAGACAGGACTTATCCGCATTTTAAAGGATGGGGCAATCTTACCGGTGCCATTCCTCGACCTGACACAAAAAGTGGTATGCTGCGGAGAGCTGGGATTGTTAGGGCTGGTATTTCACCCCGGGTATGCACAAAATGGCTATTTTTATGTGGACTACACCGAAGAAGTGGGCGGCAAGACATACACTGTGATCGCCCGTTATACGGTGTCGCTTGATAATCCCGACCAGGCGGATGCGGCCAGTGAGATGCGCATGCTGTACATTGAGCAGCCTTATCAAAATCACAAAGGCGGGCAGTTGCAATTTGGCCCCGATGGCTATCTTTATATCGGCATGGGCGATGGCGGCTCTGAAGGGGATCCTCTAGGTAATGGACAATCATTGGAGACATTGTTGGGTAAAATTCTGCGCATCGATGTGGACAATACGCTGCCATATTCCATCCCGGCAGATAATCCCTTCGTAAACGGGGGAGGCTTGCGGGAGATTTGGGCTTACGGGCTACGCAACCCCTGGCGTTTCTCTTTTGACCGCCTCACCGGTGACCTGTATATCGCAGACGTCGGGCAGGATGCCTGGGAAGAAATCGATTTTCTTCCAGTGGGCAGCCCAAGCGGGGTGAATTTCGGGTGGAATTATTTCGAAGGCTCACATCCGTATCGTGGCTCACCCCCGGCAAATTTGCGACTCATAATGCCTGCAACTGAGTATAACCACAGCCTGGGGAATGCCGTAATTGGTGGATATGTATACCGGGGTAGCATATTGCTGGACTGGTATGGCGTGTATATTTATGGTGATTACGGCTCAGGCAGGGTGTGGGGTTTGCTGCACCTGCCAGATGGAAGCTGGCAAAACGCCCAACTGTTCGATACCGGCAGGCATATTTCCAGCTTCGGAGTGGATGAGAATGGCGAGATTTACATGGTGGATGACAATGATGGCACCATCCTGGTACTGAAATGAGCCGCGATTCTCTCGATAAGGAATAATTTAGCGCGAAAATGCGAAACAGGTTATCCTGTTGGCTGCTTGCAGTGCTGTTACTGGTCGTCACGGCGGCATGCGCGGTGAGCTCTACCTCTATCCCCACTCCAGCCAGTGGGCGCAATGATACTCAAATCGCTCAGCCTGCCAGCACAGCCACTTTCACACAGCAGATTGCCCAGGTTTCGCAGACACCGGCATTCACGGTGACATTCACTCCACCTGCAACCCAATCGCAACCCACTCAGGCAACCGCGTGGCAGTCCTCGATCTCCCCACCTCAACCGGTGGTCTTTGCGGTTATTGGTGATTACGGTTCGGGAAATCACCATGAAGAGGATGTCGCCAATCTGGTCATCAGCTGGCACCCAGACTTCATCATCACCCTGGGGGATAACAATTATCCAAAGGGGTCAGCCGGGCACATCGACGAGGCAATTGGCCAGTTTTATCACAGCTATATTTACCCTTATCAAGGCAGCTATGGAGAAGGTGCAAGCGTGAACCGTTTCTTTCCCACCATTGGTAACCACGACACATACACGGATGACGCTCAGCCCTATCTCGATTATTTTAAATTGCCCGGTAACGAGCGGTATTATGATTTCACCTGGGGACCGGTCCACCTGTTCGCCATCGATAATGTCGAAACCGAGCCGGATGGGGTGGGGGCATCTTCCGTGCAGGCGCAGTGGCTGAAATCCAGGCTGGCTGCATCGATGTCACCCTGGAATATCGTCTACATGCACTACCCGGCGTATTCGTCTGGCGATCACGGGCCAACGGATTGGGCCGTTTGGCCCTATGCTTCGTGGGGCGCTGATGCAGTACTGGCAGGGCACGACCACACTTATGAGCGGCTTGAAGCGGATGGCATTCCCTATTTCGTAAATGGGTTGGGAGGTGCAGGCAGGTATGAATTTGAAGAAATCCTGGACAACAGCCTGGTGAAGTATAACGCTGATTACGGGGCGATAAGAGTGGAAGCAACGGATACCCAAATCAAATTTGAGTTCATCACTCGGGAGGGGGAAGTGATTGATCATTATGAATTGGGTAACTAGGCACTGGTGAGCAATGGCTAACGCAAATTATTCAGGACGGTAAGCTCCTTGTCGCAAGCACGTATCGTTAACCACACCAGGGTATTATCCAATTCAATAAAAATTCACTGATAATTTCCCTTGACAGTAATCGAGATGTGATGGTAAACTCGCCACGTTGTAAAATATCCTGATTAGAAAGGTAAGGCGCGAACAATGTTCGAACTTAGCATCCGAATCAACGAAGTGCGTGCAGCCGCCTCTGGCGTTGGCGGTGCCGTTCCTTCGCGGAGCGCGCCTACTGGTTGTTAGGAATCATTCTGTAAACCTGGCGACCACGGTGTGTTCCGAGCCCCGTGGTCGTTTTGTTTTTCTTAGGTGTATTGCATTGCTGACCGGTCACGGGACCCCCTCCGTGACCGGTTTTTTATTTGCCGCATTGTGTGACCTGGCATGAAGAGGTGGGGGAAGAAGTAAACAAATCAAGGATTACTGTTTGTAGGTTTATTGGTTGTTGAAACTATCAGGGATTGCTTCGGGATCGGACAGACACTGGTCCCTCGCAATGACAATATGGAAGAATCAGCGGCGGAAAATGATTACCGCCGAATGACAGGCAGAAGGAGCTAGAGATGTTGGACGCAATACTGGTACAGGATGCATATAAGAAGTTCGGTAAGGCCTCTCACCCCATGCTGAAGAGGAAGATGGTGACCGCAGATGCCGCAAAATTGCTCAAGGTGGCTGTGAATCACGTTTCCTTCGCGGTGCACGAGGCAGAGATCTTCGGCGTGCTGGGGCCGAACGGCTCGGGAAAATCCACACTCATCCGCCTGATAGCCACGCTGCTGCTGCCTGACGCAGGCTCGATTACGGTGTTTGGGCACGATGTGGTGAGCCAGCCGATGCAGGTCCAACGCCTGATCAACCGTGTTTCGGTAGAGGCCAGCTTCTTCAAAAAGCTCTCCCCGATGGAGAACCTGCTGTATGGGGCACGCCTGTACGGGATGGATGGCGGGGAGACTCGCCGTAAAGTGATGGAGATCCTCAACCGCCAGGGGCTCGAAAAGAGCTCCATCAGGCAGCCCATGGAAGAGATGTCGCGCGGTATGCAGCAGAAGGTGGCTATCGCCCGGGCATTGCTTTCACAGCCGCGCTTGCTGTTGCTGGATGAGCCCACCACCGGGTTGGACCCTCGCTCCAAGCGCGAGGTGCAGGCAGTGATCCTTGAGATGAACGTCCAGCATGGCACAACTATACTGCTCACCACCCATGATATGGGCGAAGCCGAGGCGCTCTGCCACAGGATCGCCATCGTGGATAACGGGAAGATCGTGGCATTGGATACGCCGCAAGCATTGAAGAGGCTGATCCCCCACAATGGCCATGAGCCCACGCTTGAAGAGGTTTTTCTAGAGCTTACGGGGAACCAGCTGGTGCAGGAGGAAGAGTGATGGAAATCCACTCCCTCCTACCACCCCCGAATTCTAAAAAACGGAATTCAGGGGTATATGAAGAGAAAAAGCTTCCTGCCTCCCGGCTAATGCCGGACGGGACCTGGATAGTGAATGAGAGTGAAGAGAAGAAAGAAGGAAGAAATGTTGTACACAAGAGATTGCAACTACGAGGAAAGAATTCAAAGGCGAAGCAATCTCAACCGGGCACTGAAGAGATTGCTGCACAAGGCCTGGGAGCTCCTTGGCTCATTCATGAGGAGCGCCTTCGAGGTCTCTGGAAGGATTCAGCTGTGAAATGCAGGTTTTTAGATACCCTGTACAAGGGCATCCTGCGTGAAGAATGGCTGGCAGGAGAGCCTGGATAGGGTAATTGGAGTATTTGAGATGAGCACGATAGTGAACGAAGTCAGGGCTACATATGCCTTTATGGAACGCAATGCCAACCTGGTGAAACGATACTGGTCGTGGGAGCTGGTGTGGATCATCTACTCGATCGCCAACAGCCTGTCGGTGAGCTTCATCGGGTTGGGCATGGAGAAGATCGGCGGAGCTTCAGCCGCCAATGGCCGCTACCTGGTACTTTACCTGGTGGTAGGCACGCTTGTGTGGCGCTACCTGTCGCTGATCTTCTACTGGATCACCGACGTGATAGGCATGGAGCGTTGGGAGGGCACCATCGAGTACACCCTGATGGCGCCCATCCGACGCATCACTCACATGGCAGGGCAGACGCTCTGGTCAATCATCTACAGCATGATTTCTACCGGCATCATCCTGGCGGTGACCGTGTTGATTTTCAAGATTGACCTGAGCCGGGCTAACCTGCTGGGTGGTACGTTGATGTTGCTGGCAGGTAGCCTGTCATTCATCGGTGTGGGTGTGATGGGCAGCGTGCTACCCCTGCTCTTCCCCGAGCGCGGCTCGCAGATGACGCATGTGATCATCGCTATCCTGCTGCTGGTGTCGGGAGTGTATTACCCGGTGGACGTGCTGCCGGGTATCCTGCAGAAGCTGGCTGTTTACAGCCCGGCAACCTATGTGCTGGACGGCACCCGCCAGGCGCTGCTGGAGGGCACTCCCACCTCGCTGCTTTGGCAATATATCTGGCCGACACTGGTGATGGGCGTGGTCGCCATCCCTCTGGGGCTGTGGGTGTTTGGCCTGGCTGAACGTTATGCCAAGCACACCGGAAAGCTGCACAGGAATGGATGAAGCAACATTGCTGTGTTCTGAACTGACAAGATTGGGTTGTTCCGGCGGAAAAAACTCCGCCTGTTAAAGACAAGAGGCAAGAATGTCAATTTTATCTGCACAAAACCTGGGTTTATCTTTTGGAGCATTTGACTTGTTCCAGGGCATTTCGGTTTCCGTCGCCAATGACAGCAAGATTGGCTTGATCGGGCCGAATGGGATCGGGAAGACCTCCTTGATGATGATCCTGGCGGGAATTAACCAGCCGACCACGGGCAATATCCATATTGCACACGGCAAGCGGCTGGGTTACTTGAGCCAGGAAGCCACCGATGCATTTGAGCACCATGAGAATACGGTCTATGCGGAGATGTTAGGCGTATTTTCCAGCTTGCAAGAGCAGCAGGCACGCCTGCACCAGCTGGAAGCCGACATGGCTGCCGGCCATTATTCGGATGAGGTGCTGGCAGCCTATGGGGAGCTGCAGGAGGCTTTTGAACACGCCGGCGGTTACGACTACGACTTGCGCATCCAGCAGACCTTGCAGGGTTTGGGGTTGGGCAGGCAAGCCTGGGATTTGCCCATCAAACAGCTCAGCGGTGGGCAGAAGACGCGCCTGCTGCTGGCACGCTTACTGCTCGAAAAACCAGCCCTGCTGATGCTGGACGAGCCCACTAACCACCTCGACGCAGAAGCCATCGAATGGCTCGAGCACATCTTAAAGGATTGGTCCGGGGCTCTACTGGTGGCAAGCCACGATCGTTATTTCCTGGATAATTCGGTCGATACCATCTGGGAGATGAACCACCTCGGGATAGAGGTTTACTCGGGTAACTATAGCAATTACCTGTTACAGCGCGATGCGCGCTGGGAATATACCCGGCGGGTTTTCGAGGAAGAAAAGGAGCGCCTGCAAAAAGATGTGGATTTTGTGCAGCGCAATTGGGTGCGAGCCAGCACGCATGCCCGTGCCCTGGGGATGCTGCGCAAAGTGACACGCGAGCTGATGGCAGTGGATACTTATGGCATCATGGTACTGCGCAGCGGCATCAAGTGGCACAATCTTTCCCTGCGGGCTGATAAACCCCTGGAGGTAATCGAAGCCATCCGTAAGGTAAACGCCCTGGAGATGCCCTCGCGCCCTCCCCGCATCAAGCCACGCTTGTCTCCCTCTACCGATAGCAGTAACATCATCCTGAGGGTAAATAAGGCTGAAATTGGCTATCTGGGTAACAGCCTGTTCCGTGTGCAGCAGCTTGAGCTTCGGCGTGGGGAATGCGCTGCCCTGATAGGGTTAAATGGCAGCGGAAAAACCACCTTCCTGAAGACCCTGCTTGGGCAAATCGAGCCTTTAAGTGGCGAGGTGAAGCTGGGAGCTTCCCTGAAGATCGGCTATTTCGCCCAGGCCCATGAGGAGCTGGAACCTGATCATTCTGTGCTGGATGAGTTGTTAAAAAACCATCCCATGGATCCTGAGGCAGCCCGTAACCACCTGGCGCAATACCTGTTCAGGGATGAGGATGTGTTCAAGACCATCAGTACCCTGAGCGGTGGAGAGCGAAGCCGGTTGGCGCTGGCCATCCTGGCTGTACACGGGGCGAATGTCCTGCTGCTGGATGAACCCACCAACCATCTTGATCTGCCAGCGCGTGAGGCGCTGCAGAAGGTGCTGCAAGACTTCCAGGGCACCATCTTGCTGGTGTCGCATGACCGCTACCTAGTGGACCAGCTGGCCAGCCAGGTGTGGGAGCTGCATGATAATAAGTTGGACGCATTTTCGGGCACTTACCGCGAGTATGTGTTGCAAAAGGCTGGTTCAGACTCCAAGGCCAAGCAGATGATCCTACCATCCAGGCCGATGGTCCGTGATAACAGCCGCGGAACTCGCCGTCTGCAGCAAGCCATGGAAAGGCTGGAGCAACGCATCCGCGACCAGGAACAGGCAGTGCGGCACATATCTGAGGAGCTGCATCATGCGAGTAGCGTTAAAGGCTTCGATACGATTAACAACCTCAGTTGGAAGTATGCCAAAGCACAGGCTGAGCTGGAAAGATTGACCGGAGAGTGGGAAAAATTGGTGGAAAGTGCATGAACGAGCCCAGAGACACCCCCAATTTCCCGCGTAAAGGCCTGGGGCAGGCTGTGATGCTGGAAGGACTGCGCCGCTTGCAGGAAAATGGCATGGAGCAAGCCATCGTCTCCAGTGATGAAGATAACCAGGCAGCCATTAAGCTGTATGAATCGACGGGTTTCCGTGTGGTGACCAAGCTGGGAACCTATGAAACGGAAGTTTAAAATGGACATCGCTAAAGGCTCTGCAAGAAGCGAGCCATTATTGAATAAAATGCTGCTGCTGTTCATGCTCGCCATGATCCTGGCGAACATCGGCGGTGAAATGTACGGCATGCTGCTGCCTCTATATCTAAAGGAGCTGAATGCCTCGGTGGTGCAGATCGGTTTATTCTTCACCATTTCGCAAGTAATCCCCCTGGTGGTGCAGATCCTTGGGGGATGGGTTTCTGATTCATTGGGGCGCTTGCGCAGCATTGCTATTGGCAGTGTGGCGGGCAACCTCACCTATGTGGGCTTCATCTTTGCCCCAACCTGGCAGTGGGTGCTTAGCGGGATGGCCTTCAGTGCTGTCACGAGCTCGCTGATCGGTCCCAGTTTCAGCGCATTCATCGCCGAGCACTCATCTGAGAAGAACCGGGCACGCCTATTCGGCATCTCTGACACCCTGTTCATGATCGTGGGCGTCGTTGGGCCACCTCTGGGCGGTTACCTGGCCGATCGATATGGATTCAGAATTATGCTCGGATGCGCCTGGGTGCTGTACTTCTTCGCCACCCTCATCCGGGTGAGCATGGCTCGAGACGCAGCCCGCGGTCACGAGGCCAACCCTCAAAAACTCACCATGCTAAGCCTGCGCAGCAACCTGGGCTCTATGGTTGGGCTGCTGCTGAGCGGTGGCTTAATCACCTGGGTGCTGATCACTGATGGGGTGCGCGATATCGCCTACTCGCTGTCGGGCAACCTAATGCCGGTGTACCTGGAGCAAATCGGTGGGATGAGCTTCCAGCAAATTGGCTGGTTGGGCTCGATCTTCAGCGTGAGCATGATGCTGGTGACCATGCCGGCAGGCTGGCTGGCGGATAAGAAAGGCGAGAGGCTGGGCATCATCAGCGGCTTCCTGCTGGAATTCGCCGCCATGTTCACCTTCATGCAGGTGCAGGGTTTTTGGGGCTATGCCCTGGTATGGTCGCTCTTTGGGCTGGGCGCCGGGATGATGTCACCGGCCTATAACTCGCTGATCAGCAAAGCTGTGCCCGAAAAACTGCGCGGCACTGCTTTCGGCATGTTTGGTACCAGCCTGGGGCTGGTATCGCTGCCTGCACCTTGGGCTGGTGGGCAGCTCTGGGAGCGCTTCAGTCCCCGGTTGCCATTCTACGTCACAGGCCTGGCGGCGCTGGGAAGCGTGATACCGGCCTGGCTGAAGTTCAAGCTGCCCAAGCACGCAGTGGAAGCAGAGATACCTGAACTGGCTGAAAAATTCGCCGCGGATTAACCGCAGATGGAAGATTATCGATGAAGATAACAAATGCACTATGCAAACTTATAAATAATATACACTTCAATTCGCTTACACAAGAAATGGAAGCTAATCCAATGTTTCTCATCCTTGCTGATATAAGGAATAACCTATGAACACTTATTCTTTCGCAACAAACATAGTTCTAAAAGCCAACTCCAACGATATACCTGGTTTGGAATGGCGCGGATTTAATGGAGAAAGTGATTTCCCCAAGATCTTAAGTATCATCCATGGCTGTGCAACCCGTGATGGCGTGGAGCGCGCAGAGCAGCTGGATGACGTGGTGAATCAATATACCCACCTGGTGAACAGTGATCCTACCGCCGATATGCTGTTTGCAGAGGTCGATGGAAACACAGTGGCTTATTCACGCGTCTGGTGGGCCTTGGAGGGAAGCGGTATGTGGGTGGGCTTTCAGGCGGGCTTCGTGCTGCCTGAGTGGCGGCATAAGGGTATTGGCAGCACATTGCTGCGCTTCAACGAAACTCGCCTGCAGCAGATTGCCCGGCAGCTCAAGGACAGTGGCCAGCTTGCAGCCGGTACACCCTGCGTGCTGGATAATTTTACTGGTGAGGCGGAGACTGAGCGGATAAGCCTGCTTGAAAAGAACGCCTACCGTCCCGTGCGCTATTCTTTTGAGATGGTGCGTCCGAACCTCGAAGATATCCCCGAGCTGCCCTTGCCTGATGGCGTGCAAGTGCGTGAGGTCAAACTCGAACACATGCGCTTAATTTGGGAAGCCTCCAATGAAGCTTTCCGCGACCATTGGGGTTACATCCCAGACCCGTGGGAAAACTACGAACAGATGATGAGCGACCCCGATTTCGACCCCTCCTTGTTCCGGGTGGCCTGGCAGGATGACCAGGTGGCCGGCATGGTGCTGAACTTCATCAACAAGGATGAAAATGCCAAGTATGGCCGTCAGCGAGGTTACACCGAAAATATCTGTGTGCGACGCCCCTGGAGAAGGCAAGGCCTGGCAAAAGCATTGATCGCCCGCAGCTTGATGGTGATTAAAGAACGCGGCATGGCAGAGGCAGCCCTGGGCGTGGATACGGAGAACACTTCAGGTGCACTGAACCTGTATAAGAGTATGGGCTATCAGGTGGTCAAGAAGGGCACGATTTACCGCAAATCGATGAATGTCGAAATGTCTGAAAGGTAAACATTTCGACTTCACCTTAGTGGAATAATTTTTCGCCCGCACGGATGGGTACGCGCAGGTGATTTTCAAAGGGCGTGAGTGGGCACGACCAGTATTCATTGTAGGCACAATATGGATTGTAGGCCAGATTGAAATTCACTTTGAAGCGGTCATTTCCCAGCGCTACAGGCTCGAGGTATCGTCCTGCTGGGTAGGTCTCCTTGCCGGCCAGGCTGTCCACGAAGGGTAGAAAATAACCATCCGCGCTGTGGTAGATGGTCAGTTCAGCACGCTGGTCGCCCACGGAGAAGCTAAACTTACCATAACGCTCATACACCTGGATATCTCCGGTGGTGGTTTGCATCTCCACGCGCTGTCTGTCATTGAATTCCTCGACAGTCACCTCCAGGTCTAAATCTGGGTTGATCGGAAAATATCTGAGGCCTTTGAAAGTCTTTTTCTGGCCGGGAGTCAGGGGGCTTTGGCCATCACGGGCAAAAAACTCATCTTTCATCTTACGGAATTCGGTTAAATCGTCCATTCCACCTCCCTTGTATCAGGTTAGATGCACCACGACTATGAATTGTAGCAGATTTTCGATCCAGCTTATTAATCTATTAATATGGCAGGTCAATAGACGTACAAATATTGATTTACAATGAAATAGGATGGAGAAAAATCGAACTCATGGCGCAGTGTGGGATGGTTTATTGTCGGTACGGCCATTAAAAGCCAGGTAAGGTGAACATAGCATAATCTTGGCGGATGGCAAGCGAGCACTGCTCAGAAATGTAATTACAATTATTAGATTATTAGATTAGTGGATTGGGTTATAGAATCCACCAGGAGGGAAAATATGCCCCGAGATTTACCCCTAGGAAATGGACGATTAATGGTAGCGTTCGATCAGAATTACTATATCCGTGACCTGTTTTGGCCCCATGTTGGGCAGGAAAACCACGCCCTGGGCCATCCATTCCGGAGCGGTGCTTGGGTGGATGGGCAGTTTCGCTGGTTTGAGGATGCAGAATGGCGCCGTTCGTTGAAATATATCCCAGAAACACTGGTGAGTGATGTGGTGTTGGAACATCCAATGCTCAAAGTGTCAATCGAGGCGGCCGATATGGTCGATTTCCATGAAGACTTATTTGTGCGGCGGATGGAAATATGTAACCAGGCACCAGATGACCGCGAAATTCGCATTTTCTTCCACCAGGATTTTCACATTGCCGGTAATAATATTGGTGATACCGCCTACTACGAGCCCGATCGCAGGGCAGTTCTCCACTATAAAGATAATTTCTGGTTTTTAATGAATGGGGCGGTGGAAGTGGGTGAGGATAAGCCGGGTCCCGGTTGGGAACCATCTGAGGATACTTATCCCGGCTTGGTGGTGGGCGTGCACCAGTGGGCCTGCGGATTGAAAGAAATCCGCAACCTGCAGGGCACCTGGCGCGATGCAGAGGATGGGGTGCTTGAATCAGGAGTGGTAGCCCATGGCACGGTTGATTCCACCATCGGGTTCAACCTGAAAATTAAAGCCGGCCAAAAACGCATTTTATATTACTGGATGGCAGTGGGGGCGAACTTCGAGGCGGTGACCACGCTGAACCGCATGGCGCGCGAAAGAGGTGCGCAATCCTTTTTAAATCGTACGGAAGCCTATTGGCGCCTGTGGCTGAATGTACATCTGCCTGAGATGGGCGGGATGTCTGAGGCGGTAAAGGATGAGTATGAGCGCAGCCTGTTGACCATCCGGACGCAGATTGACGAAGGGGGGGCAATCATTGCCGCCAACGATTCGGATGTCTCATCCGATGTCCGCGATACCTATAGCTACATGTGGTCGCGGGATGGCTCGCTGGTGGCCCATGCCCTCAACCGCGCTGGTTACCTTGACCTGCCGCGAACATTCTTCCAATTTTGCGATCAGGTGCACAGCCGTGAAGGTTTCCTGCTGCATAAATACAACCCTGATGGCTCGCTGGCTTCCAGTTGGCTGCCGTGGTCGGTGCAGGGGAAAAAGCATTTACCCATCCAGGAGGATGAAACTGCCCTGGTGCTGTGGGCACTGTGGGAGCATTTTTCTCGTTATGGTGATGTTTCGTTCATCAAGCCCCTGTATCGCTCCACGATATGCCCTCTGGCGGATTTTTTAGTCAATTTTCGAGACCAGGAAAGTGGTTTACCGTTGCCCACCTATGATTTATGGGAGGAGCGGCTGGGTGTTCTAAGCTGGACGGTAGCATCCGTCTGGGGAGGCCTGACGGCCGCGGCGCGTTTTGCGGAAGCCTTTGGAGAAACTGAGCGGGCAAAAAATTACCACAGGGTAGCTCGAGAGATTAAAGCCGGGGTTGAAAAGCATCTGTGGCAGCCGCAGCTTAACCGTTTTGCCCGCATGGTGAATTCCAAGGCAGATGGCGGCTGGGAAGTGGACGAGACGATTGATGCCAGCCTGGTGGGGCTATGGCAATTTGGCATGTATATGCCGGATGACGAAAAGATCGTCGCCACCATGCAAGCTATTCGCGACCAGTTATGGGTGAAAACCGATGTGGGCGGGGTAGCGCGCTATATTGATGACCACTATCACCAGGTGAGCCAGGATATCAAAAATGTACCGGGCAACCCGTGGTTCATCTGCACGCTATGGCTTGCAGAATGGTACTCGCTCACCGCCAGGCACCTGGATGAGTTAAAAAAGGCGCAAGATATCCTGGAATGGGTGGCTGGGCATGCCCTACCCAGCGGGATTTTAGCCGAGCAAGTGGACCCATACACTGATCAGCCGCTATCGGTGAGCCCGCTGACGTGGAGCCATGCGGCGTACGTAACCACACTGCTCACTTACCTGCAGCGCAGGAGGCATCTTAAACCTGCCCCCTAGATAAAAACAAAAGGCAGAGAATGGATGATCCCTGCCTTTCGTTGCCGTACAAATAATCATCAATCAGGTTAATTTCGTGCCGCACTCAGGGCAAAACTTGGCGCCCTTGGTTTCAGCACCGCAGTTGGGGCATTGAGCGGGCGCCTGCTCCATCTTTGTGCCACAATTGGGGCAAAATTTGGCTCCATGTGTTTCAGTTCCGCAGTTGGGGCACAGTGTAGACGCTGGCTGGATCATCGGTGAGCCACACTCAGGACAGAATCTGGTACCCGGGGCGGCCAGGGTGCCGTCCTTGGGGCATCTGGCCATTTGGGTAACAGATTTTCCGGCGGCTTCCACCGCCTTTCCCACATTGCTGAAGGCGTCCCCCAGCCCCAGAGCCGAGGCGAAGCCTTTGATGGCCGCACCAGCCTGCGCTCCACGTGCTTCAGAAATTTCCTCGGTGCGTGGGCTGCATTCCTGGCAATAACCACTTTGAGCATCGAAATCTGACAGGCATACGATGCGGTTGCAGCTCGGGCACTCACGAAAGTGCACCTGGCATTGGTTCCAGGCGCTTTCCAGCTGTGCGGGGGTCATCTTATAGCTGTAACGAGGATCATCTCCCACCACATTTTCGGCTACCTGGCTGCCCACCAGGGGTACCTTGCGCAGCAGGCCACCCAGGGCAGATTTACCCAGGTCCTGCTTTACCGTATTGGCGAAATCTGGCTGGCTGCGGAATTCGCGACCACAAGAATCACAATAAAAAATAGCATACGGGCCGGCACCGTCATTGCGGATGTCGTAACGAGGCATGCGAGAGAATGGGGACATGATTTTCTCCTGAATAATAGGTTTATCGTGGTTTAAGATGCGTTTGAAAAATATGACATCTGAAGTATACATGGGTATGTCGGTGAATGTCAAGCGGTGAAATATGCAGGATGGTTTTGTCCTTCGCATCTGATATACTTACCGGCATGGCAATCAAGGCAATTATCTTCGACCTGGGCGGTGTGTTGCTGCGCACCACAGATTTTTCGTCGCGCAATCGTCTGGCGGCGCGGCTGGGAATGACCCGGCATGAGCTGGAAGCGTTCATTTTTGGGGGAGAATCGGGTGACCGGGCCCAGAAAGGCGAGATCAGCGTGACCGAACATTGGCAGACCCTACGCCAGAAGCTAAATTACTCGCAGCAAGATTTCAAGGCCCTGTTGGATGACTTCTTTGCCCAGGATGAATTGGACCAGGAATTGGTGGCTTACGTCCGTATGCTGCACAGGAAATATAAAACCGCCTTGCTGAGCAACGCCTGGGACGATTTACGCCATGTGATCGCCGAAAAGTGGCATTTTGAGGATGCCTTCGATCTCATAATCATCTCTGCTGAGGTCGGCATGGTCAAGCCTGACCCAGGTATATTCCACCTCACCCTGTCCGAGCTCCATGTCCGGCCCAATCAGGCGGTTTTTGTGGATGATATGCCGCGTAATGTGGAAGGGGCGCAAGCCGTGGGTATGAAAGCCATCCAATTTCATTCCGTACCTCAGGTGGAGGACGAGATTGAGGGTTTATTGAATGGAAGTGGCCCCGCGTAAGATGAAAATTCGAGGGGTGATTTTTGATTGTGGGGATGTGATGATGAGCATTGGCAGATTGATGGGCTATTTAACGAGCTGATCATCTCGGCAGAGATGAAGATGATCAAAACTGACCGGCGCATTTTTCACCTGGCTGTGAAAAGGTTGGGTACGCAACCGGGCGAAACCCATTTTATTGATGATGTAGAAGAAAATGTGCTCGCCGCCCACAATGAGGGATTGGTTGAAATCCGGTATATAGATACACGGAAATTCCTCGATACGATGAGCCGGACCTTAACCAATGATTGAGCAAGCAGAATGACCGGGGTAGTTATCTCACACTACCAGGTACACCAGGTCATTGTTGGGCGCCAGAAGGGGGCTTCAATGATCGATATTTCGCTTTACCTGGGTGTGAGCGTCACGCAATTATACATGGATATGGAGGGGCTTTTACTGCCTGATGGGGAAGTGCTCGGGTGGGAGGCCTTGAAGGAAATCGAGGCCTCCACTTCCGCCTGCTTCATCATCGAAAACGGATCCCCGAAGGCGATCCAGTTTTATTCCGAGCGAACCGACCGGTTATACAGCCTGTATCCAACCGCAGGGGCACCCACCATGCTGGTCTCGGGCATTCCCATGCACCGCATCAAGGGCACCGAACCCCACCAGGATACGATGGAAAAAATCCGTGCTATCAAGCCTGTGGTGGGGCAGGTGCTGGATACTGCCACAGGCCTGGGATACACTGCCATCCAGGCAGCTCATACCGCAGGGCACGTAGTGACGGTCGAGCTTGAGCCTGCAGTGTTGCAGGTGTGCAGGCTTAACCCCTGGTCGGTGGAGCTTTTCGGTAACCCCACGATAAGCCAGGTGATCGGGGACAGCTACGATGTGGTGGCAGGGATGGAGCCATCCAGTTTCACGCGAGTGATCCACGATCCACCCGCATTTAGCCTGGCAGGTGAGCTGTATTCTGCTGATTTTTACCACGAGCTTCACCGGGTGATGCGCAACCATGCCCGCTTATTTCACTATATTGGCGACCCAAATAGCAAATCGGGACGTAGTGTGACGGCGGGAGTGATGCGCCGCCTTGAGCGAGCCGGCTTTTCGCAGGTGAGACGAGCGCCCAAGGCGTTCGGAGTGGTGGCAGAGAAGTAAATCTTACCTGCTATAGTAGATGGTGATCCGTTGAGTTTCGGTCGCCAGGTAGCGGCAACCTGGGCTTAGATAGCTGGGGATTGGTGGCATATTATAGCTACCACTAGTGATATAAATATCAACAGATGCATTGTTCGGATGTTAATAAATTAAATGGAATCAATCACCTGAGATGAGGTATATGATGGACTTAACCGCATTGAGTATTCATCAAGCAGCAGAATTGCTGGAGAACAAGGAAATCTCGCCGATAGAGCTCACCCAGGCACACCTGCAACGCATTGAGCAGCTGGACCCGCAAGTGAACGCATTCATCACGCTCATGCCCGAGCTTGCCTTGCAGCAAGCGCGCCAGGCAGAGGCGGACATCGTGCATGGTCATTACCTGGGAACGCTGCACGGCATCCCCCTGGGGCTAAAAGACCTGTTCGAGACCCAGGGAACACGCACCACCGCTGGTTCGACTTTTTTTGATGAATACATCCCTGAAGCTGATGCCGTGGTTGTGGAGAGGTTGAAGCAAGCCGGGGCAATTTTATTGGGGAAGCTGAATATGCACGAGATTGCCCTCGGCGTGACCAACGAAAATCCCCATTATGGGGACTGCTGCAACCCCTGGAATCTGGCCTGCATCACCGGGGGCTCATCAGGCGGCAGTGCGGCTGCCCTGGCAGCCGGGTTCTGCATGGGCGCCCTGGGCAGTGATACCGGTGGTTCTATCCGCATACCATCCGCACTGTGTGGGGTAGTGGGTCTCAAACCCACCTATGGGCGGGTGAGCCTGCGGGGTGTGGTGCCGTTAAGCTGGAACCTAGACCACGCCGGGCCGTTGGCTCGCACGGTGCTGGATGTTGCCACCCTGCTGCAAGCCATCGCTGGGTATGATCCGCTGGATGCCTGGTCGGTGGATATGCCGGTGGAAAATTATCTGGCTATGCCCGATGGTGGGGTGCGTGATTGGAAGATTGCCCTGGCATCCGGTGATTATTTCTCGGACCCCGAGATTGTAGACAAGCAGGTGCAGGCGGCAGTCATTGGTGTGGCTGAGCTATTCGAGGACCTGGGTGCCCATGTAGAGCCTGTCCCGTTCCCCAATGCGCTTGAAGCAGCCATGGCAAATGGCCTGATGACCCCTGCCGATGCGGCGGCATTTCACCACCAGCGGCTGGAGGGAAACCCGCATGGCTTTGGGACAGATGTGCTCAAGCGCCTGCAAACTGGCGCAGCGTACACTTCTACGGAATATTCACTGGCACGACGGATGCAGACGATTCTGCGCTGTGAATTTAACGAATTCTTCAAAGATTATGACTTGTTACTTACCCCCACCACGCCAATCACTGCCCCCATTCGCGGCTCGGCTGATGCCATCGAGCGGGCTCGCTTGTTGACCCGTTTCACAGCGCCCTTCAATCTCACCGGTTTACCGGCACTATCTATACCCTGTGGATGGTCAGCCAGTCAATTACCCATAGGCGTACAGCTTGTGGGGAAAAAATGGTCGGAAGCAAAAATATTGGCTGCAGGAAGGCTCTATGAACAAGCTGGCCACCCGGGGCCTTCAATTGCCTCACTCGCCTGATTTTAGCAGCGCAGCCGCCTGTCTGAAATTTGTTACTGCAAAGATAAAGATGATCAACAACACAAACCCCGTCACTACCAGGTCATACGGGCTCAGGTTGGCGGTGACAGTGCCCAGGTTAACCCTATAAGTGTATACGCCTCCAAAAAACATGCCGGTATTGAGCAAGATGGCCAGGACGCGTGCTTCGGTGGGCCCTAATTTACCGTAGGATATGATAAACTCACCCATTACGTTCATACGCACGTAAACCAACACCGACATGGTAATGTAGGCAATACAGAACATGGCAGCTACTGAGAACTTTACATAGGGGGTCAATCCCAACCCCAGTATGGTGATGATTTCGGTGAGAACATCAGTGACATGGTCGATATAGAATCCATACTTGGGACGTTCAATGTGGCGGAAACGTGCCAGGCTGCCATCCAGGCTGTCACCAAACCAATTGATAATAAATCCGAATGAAGCCAGCCATAAAAAAGCGGGGTGGATGTTGGTGAGCAAATAACCCAGGAAGATGATCAAAGAGCCGCTGATTCCGACCACGGTTAAAATGTCGGGCGTGACCCAGGCTGGCAAATGATTGGCCAGCCAGCGTAAAGCGGGTCGTTCAATTGGCCCGAAAAATATGTCATTGACCCGCTTATGATTTTTAATTTTGCTCATTAGCATTCTCCAAGGCTCATCTTACCTGGGCATCAGTTCCAGAACTTCTGGCCACACTGGAAAAGTCATGGCCCATTGGGTAGGGGCTTGGTTGATGAACCCCTCGGCCACGTGCAAGATTGCCTCTGCATTGTGTATTATTTCGGTGTGCCTGTCGGGATGCGGCTGCATCTCAATTGGGTTAGAAAACAGGAAGTGGTATTTCCCATCTGGCCGCTTGATCGCTGCAGCTACGATCACCGGTACATGTGCTTTTAACGCCAGAAATATGTGATGGATGGGCAAAGCAGCCGGGCGTCCAAAAAACTTCGGGCGGTAGGGGTAATTTTGATCTGGCCGCTCTATGCCGGTAATCACCACCCCGCCTGCTTTAAGATAGTCCACTGCATACTTAATAGAGCCAACAGATGCCTGCAGTACGCGCACGCCTTTCTCTTGACGCATATCACGCTGCTTCCTGTAGCCGGCATTCATCTCCGGCAGGGTTAGCGCAATGGCATGAATACTGGCCATCCCGACCATCTGGAAGATCATGTCGAAATTGCCTAAATGAATGCCTGCAATCACAAGACCCCGCTCGGAATACTCCGGGCGTCGTACCAGCTGGATAGCAATGGGATTAGGCTCAACCAGCCTCATAAAAGCACGTGCGTCGTTGATGTTATGATAGAGCTCAAAAATCGAGGTGGCAATATTGCGATAGTTTTCGGCCACCACATTATCCAGCGACGGTCCATCCAGTTTTTCACCATGCACCACCCACTGGTTGCCACGCGTGGCACGAATCATTTTCCAGCTTTTCCGCGCGGAAATTATGTCCGCTCCCATTAATGCAATGCGATAACCGAACCAGCCAGGCGTGTAGCGGCCAATCATATTAGCCAGACCCAGGCCAAATGGACTATTGATGATAGCACGGGGATCCACTGCCATAATAATACCCGTTCAGGTAAGCGCTCGTATTTTAACATGAACTGGTCATATTTTTACAAGGTAATTTACCCGGGAAGAATTATCTGGGAATCCCTGGATTGGCTGTTCGGGCGTCTTTGCCAGCTGGTGCCTGCGAATGGAGCCGGAGAACTAATTCGAGATCCTTGTCTATTTTCAATGAAGTGGAAATTATGATAGCCAGGGATTTATCCTTTAATAAGGTAAAACAGGTGGGTTTAATGGTTAATGTGATAAATTTCACTCGAAATAGCGGCTATTTATCGGTTAACATTCGCACTGCCTATATGTATAATGATTGGATAAAATCTGTCTAATTTTTAAGCATGGCAAGGAAGAAAAATCATGAGCGAAACCTCAAAGCTCGAGAATCCGGCCGCAGAGGTAAAGGTCACGGCGAGAAAAGGCCCTCGCGGCCAGGTGATGATATTTGCCAACTGGTGCAAAGGGTGTGGAATTTGCGTGGCTTTTTGCCCCACGGGGGTTCTGGCTCTCGATGATGATGACCATCCTGTGGTGGTGTATCCTGAAAAATGCACTGCCTGTCACTGGTGTGATACCCACTGCCCAGATTTGGCGATTTTTGTGAAGAAGATCGAGGCATAAGGAGGCCAGATTGACCGTTCGATTAATGCAAGGGAATGAGGCAGTAGCATGGGGAGCCATTGCGGCAGGTTGCAGATTTTTCGCCGGTTACCCCATCACGCCCTCTACTGAGATTGCAGAGATGCTCTCCAGGGAGCTTCCCAAGGTGGCAGGCAAGTTCATCCAGATGGAAGATGAGATTGGTAGCCTGGCTGCATGTATCGGGGCGTCGGTAGGAGGATTAAAATCATGCACGGCAACCTCAGGCCCGGGGTTCTCGCTGATGCAGGAGCATATCGGCTATGCCGCCATGACTGAAGTGCCGGTGGTGATCGTGAACGTGCAGCGCCTGGGCCCCAGCACCGGCCAGCCCACCAGTGCCTCGCAAGGTGATGTGATGCAAGCCCGCTGGGGTACACACGGAGATCACCCGATAATTGCATTAAGCCCGGTATCGGTGAGCCAATCTTTCGATTTGACGGTGAAAGCATTTAATTTTTCCGAGAAGTACCGCACTCCGGTTATCTTACTAATGGATGAAGTGATCGGGCACATGCGGGAGAAAATCGAGCTACCTGATTTTGATACCGTTGAAAGAGTGGAACGGATCGCCACGGATGTGCCGCCTGAATGGTATAAGCCCTATGGAGATTCATTGAGCGATGTGCCTCCCATGGCAAATTTTGGGGAAGGGTACCGCTACCACATCACCGGTTTGTTTCACGATTTGCTGGGCTATCCCACCACCCGCCTGGATGAAATTGACCCGTGGATCCAACGGGTGCATCGCAAGATAGAGCGAAATCTTAACGATATCATCCTGGTGGATGAAGACCTATCGGATAGTGACCGGACGGTGGTAGTGACTTTCGGTGCTTCCGCCCGCAGCGCCCGCCATGCAGTCAAGCTGGCGCGCCAGCGGCGCATTAAAGTTGGAATGGTCACATTACTCACCATTTGGCCATTTGCTGAAGAAGTGATCAGCCGGGTGGCGCGCATCGCCAGGCGCATCATCGTTCCCGAGATGAATTTGGGTCAGCTCGCCCTGGAAGTGGAGCGAGTAGCCGGGCGCAATAAAGTGGTGCGGGTTAATCGAGCCAACGGCGAGATGGTGACCCCGCAGATGGTTCTAGAAGCCATCGAAGGCAGGTAATCATGCTGACACACGCAGAACACACTGAATATATGTACTTGCGCCCTACCAAGAAATTTCCTAATGTGTGGTGTGCAGGCTGTGGGATTGGTATCGTGATGGGGGCTCTGATCAGGGCTGTGGATCGCATTGGGCTGGATAAGGACGATGTAGCCCTGATTTCAGGGATTGGCTGCACGGGGCGTATGCCCGTGTACATGGATTTCAATACGATGCACACCACCCACGGCCGAGCCCTGGCATTTGCTACTGGGCTAAAGATTGCCAGGCCTTCACTCAAGGTTATCGTCATCATGGGGGATGGCGATGCCCTGGCAATCGGCGGCAACCATTTCATCCATGCCGCTCGACGCAATATTGGCCTCACTGCCATCGTGGTCAATAATGCCATATATGGTATGACTGGAGGACAATACAGCCCCACCACACCCATCGGGGCCAAGGCCGCCACTGCCCCGTACGGGAACATCGAGCCGCCCATGCCGATTTGCGAGCTGGCCAAGGCTGCCGGAGCATCGTTCGTTGCTCGCAGCACGGTGTATCATGCCATCGAGCTTGACCGTTTCATCGAGCAGGCCATCCGTAAGAATGGCTTCAGCCTGGTGGAAGCGGTGAGCTATTGTCCCACAACATTTGGCCGGTTGAACAAGCTGGGGACGACCGTGGATATGATGCGCCAGCTGAAGGAAAATAGTGTAACTGCCAGCGCCGCAGAAAAATTAACTCCCCAAGAGCGAGAGATGAAAATCGTGCGTGGCGTGATGCACGATATCGATAAGCCGGAATATACTCAGCTTTATCAGCAGCTGATCCAGGATGTGCAGGCAGCCGAGAAAGCCAAAACAGAGAACAGCTGAGGAGGTCACCAGTGTCAGCAAAAAATCGGGCCAATCGCATGGAAATACGCCTGGCAGGGGAGGGTGGGCAAGGGATGATCCTGGCAGGTATCATCCTGGCAGAAGCAGCCGCCATCTATGACAACAAGAATGCCACCCAAACGCAAAGTTATGGGCCCGAAGCCCGCGGGGGTGCCAGCAAGGCAGAAGTGGTAATATCCCATGGAGAAATCGATCATCCTGAGGTGATCGCTGCTGACGTTTTGGTGGCGATGAGCCAGGAGGCCTGCGATAAATACGCCGGCAACTTGAAGAAAGACGGCTTGCTGATTGTTGACCAGGAGCGGGTCGGCAGGGTGCCATCCAGCCGTGCGATCAAGGTGCCCATCACCCGCTTAGCCCAAGAAGCCAGCGGCAAGAGCATCACTGCCAGCGTGGTGGCCCTGGGGGTGCTGGTGGGTCTCACCAATGTTGTATCGCGGCAGGCAATCACCCAGGCGGTGTCTGCCCGAGCGCCCAAAGGTACCGAGGAGATGAACAAGGCTGCTCTATCCGCCGGTTTTGCCGCAGCAGACCTGGTAGGTAAAAAACCTCCCCACAAGAGCTGATTCAGCTGCATTGCCTGTGGCCTGAAAAGTCGCAGGTTTTTTCCTCGGATAAGGCTTTGAGCCTGGTAAGCATTTTGTTACCCATTTTGGCTGAGCATCCTTCCATGAGCCTACCCGTTAGCTTGCCCGGTATACCAAGGGGTCGCTCAACATCCCTGGTAAAGTTAATCCGGCTGCCAGACAGGATTGGCTGAGGCGACCGGCATTGCTTGTAAGCTTTTACACCTGTGCCTGCGATCATTTGAAGGTCAAATCTCCCATTTTTTTGCAATCGGTGATGCTAATATCCCATACTGTCACTTGACGCCTGCATCCTGGGGGTATAAAATATCCATACAACCAAATATTACCAACCCGGGTGCCATATCCCCCGGATGGGATGGCTTAAAGGCGAAGCCGGTAAACGCAATACACAATAGTCCGGCGCTGTCACGCAACTGTAAAGGAATCACTCCTCAGCCAGGTCGCCTGCCCAGGTTGGGTTCACCACTACCTCGCCAGAAGGAGCTGTGAGCCTATGCCAGCATTTACCAGCATATTTTTCACCCCTGCCGAAAGCGACAGGGGTTTTCTTTTGAATACCCGGTCAAGTTAGGAGAATCCTATGAAACCTCGCACGAGGCTGTTCATCACGTTATCCCTGATAGTCCTGATCGCCTCAGGTGGAATCTATGCTACCCAGGTCAGGTCAAGCCTTGCGCAGTCTGCCACCGACCAGGCTGGCGTAATCCAGCAAGGCCTGGTTTACCTTCAGGCACAGCAGCAGGCCGATGGAGGTATCGCTGGTTTCAATGGAAGCTCTGACCCCGATACCACGGCGCGCAGCATCATGGCTTTTGCTGCCGCCCGAGTATCATTTAACGAGGTGGTTTCTCCTCAGGGCGATAATATGCTGGATTACCTGGCTTCCCAGGCCATTAGCTACACGCATGACACCACGGGGACGCTCTTACCTGGCAGGGCCGGCATGATCCTCACCGCAGTGACCCTGGCAAGTGGTGATGGTACTTCCTTTGGGGATATGGACCTGGTGGGAGAGCTGGAAGCAAGCTTGGAGCCGGGTACCGGCGCTTACAGCAGCACCGCCTTGCAGGGTTATAGCACCGGTAAAGCCAGTGATGTGAGCCAGGCATGGGCTATCCTGGGGTTAAGCCTGGATGGCATTACCATCCCCGAAGTGGCAACGGATTTCCTGGTGAAATCGCAGGGCCAGGATGGCTCATGGGGAGCAGGAGACCCGGATACCACGGCTCTGGCAACGACCGCATTATTAGCAAGCCGGAATGTAGATAACCAGAGTGGGACTATCCAGAAAGCGATTGGCTATTTTCACGCCACGCAGGCGCCCAGTGCAGGTTGGAAACCCGCCTGGGACACCGACCCACTCAATGCGGATTCCACGGGCTGGATCCTGCAGGCGCTGATTTCAGCGGGTGAGGATTTACGCGGCCAAGGTTGGATGGTGGATCAGGTTAGCCCGCTGGACGCCCTGATGAGCCTGCAAAAACCAGATGGCTCGATTGGCGGTGCTTATGCCAATGCATACAGCACTGCCGAGGCGATCATTGGCCTATCGGGCATACCGCTGGCTGACCTGGCCTTGCCGGTGCAGGTCAATCAGGCAGGCCTGGCAATATTCTATGGGGATGGACTGCTTTCCACCGAATGCATCAGTTTTACGGAAACCAGCTACACCGGCCTGCAATTGTTGCAACGCTCTGGCTTGCCATTCGAGACTGCTACCAATCCCGACCAGGGAACCGCGGTGTGTAAAATCGGTGAGGTGGGTAGCCCCCCTAATGATTGTTTCGGCAGCATGCCTAATTATTGGTCATATTGGAGTATGGGGCCCAATGGTTGGGAGTATTCAGCCGTTGGTGCAGGACAGAGCCAGGTGATGGATGGTAGCGTGTATGCCTGGAGCTGGGGCCAAGGAGACCCACCAGCCAGATTGACCTATGAGAATATATGCGAAGGGCTGGCATTTGAGCTGCCCACCAGCACTCCCGCCAGCAGCCCGACAGACCGGGCGTCGGAGTCGGCGTTACCAACCAACGATGAAACAGGCTCAGCGCCCCAACAAATGGTTGAACCAACCATTCCTGTCACACCGCTCACTTCACCCGCAGCCAGAACTTCTGGCTTAAGTACCAGCTATATCATTTACGGGTCGATTGTGATTGTGCTGGGTGGGCTTATTCTGTTCCTGATCCGTTCACATAGCAAGTAACCTGCTCACTTGCCCGAGTATATATGTCTGAAGAAACCTCGAAGAACATGAAATCCAGCGCTTTCAGCCTGGCCATTTACCTGACGGCCTTCCTGTCAGGATTGCTAGTGCTGCTGTATCCATTCTTCCTGCCGGCGATTTCACCACAAACCGGTTTCGCCAGCATGCGCCAAGGGCAGATGCCCGTGATGATGACCGTCTTGCTGGGGATTTGCCTGCTGGTGCTGCTCTTTGAATCGCAGGGCACGGTGTTGAATACCAAGCTGATTGCACTGCTGGGTATCCTGGTGGCAATTAATTCTGCCCTACGATTCATTGAGACGGCCATCCCGGGACCCGGTGGGTTTTCGCCCATCTTTTTCCTGATCATCCTGGTAGGGTATCTATTTGGAGGGCGGGTAGGGTTCTTAATGGGCGCCCTCACCCTGGCGGTCTCTGCGCTGGTAACAGGGGGCGTGGGTCCCTGGTTGCCCGCGCAGATGTTCACTGCTGGCTGGGTAGGGATGACCGCGCCCATCCTGAAACCGCTAGCCAGGGTGGCTTCTTCGACCTTGCAGCGAAAAAAGCCGCTCAACGACAATGTGGAAATCGTCCTGCTTGCCTTGTTTGGGCTGGCGTGGGGTTTCATTTACGGCGCCATCATGAACTTGTGGCAGTGGCCGTTCATCGTCGGCCCTCAAAACCAATCCTATGTGAGTGGCATGGGTCTTGTGAGCACCTTGCAGCATTACCTGGCTTTTTACATGGTAACCAGCCTGGTATGGGATATCGTGGCAGCCGCAGGAAATGTGCTGCTCATCCTGGCATTAGGCAAGCCGGCCTTACGTGCCTTACGGCGCTTCCACCAGCGATTTGGGTTCCGTTACGAAACCGGCCTGTCTGTCGCATCTCGGTCACATGAAAGGGGCATCACTGAGTGAAACAACCCTGGGCGTGGGTTGGCTGGCTGGTGGCAACACTGGTGATTCTTTCGATCACCCGCAATCCACTTTATCTGCTGCTGGTGCTGTTGTGTGTCGTTATTGTTGGAATTTCTGTACAACAGTCCAGCCCAGGTTTCACCAGACCATTTTCACTTTGGAAGCTGGCAACCTGGATCATCCTCCTGGCTACCATTTTCAACGCCCTTACATCGCACTTTGGTACAACCGTGATGTTCACCATCCCTGGTAAGCTTCCCCTCATCAGTGGCCGTATAACTTTAGAAGCGATCGTATATGGGGCGACCAACGGGCTGGTGCTAACCGGCATGCTGGCGAGTTTCGCCGTTCTTAATATAGCCCTGCCGGTGCGCGATATGATTGGCTTGATTCCCCGGGCATTCTTCCCGTTGGCTGTAGTATCTTCTATCGCGGTCACCTATCTGCCCACCACGATGCGCCAATTCCGCCAGATTCGTGAAGCCCAGGCCATCCGTGGCCACCAGATGCGCACCCTGCGCGACTGGCTGCCTTTATGGATGCCCCTGCTGGTGGGTGGGCTGGAACACGCCATGCAGCTGGCCGAAGCCATGACCGCCCGCGGCTTTGCCAGCCCATCAATGCCCTCAAAAGGCGCAACGCTTTACCCGCGCCTGGCCATGATTTTAGGACTGCTATTGCTGGCAGGCGGGTGGATCCTCCAGCTGGGCGATTCTGAGACGGCAGGGCTGATCTTATTGCTGGTGGGCGCAGCATTTGTGCTTGGGGGGCTGTGGTCAGTGGGGCGTAAATCTCACCGTACGTCCTATCACCGGCAGGATTGGACCTGGAAGGATGGGTTGGGGTTGGGCATTGCCCTGGCTGTGCTGCTGCTGTGCACACTAAGCGTTCCCATGTTGGGCAAAGAGACATTATTCTATGATCCGTATCCGTCTATCACCTTGCCGGCATTCAATCCGTTCTTAGGAGCCGTCCTGCTGGGACTGGTTGCCCCGAGTTTGATGACCGGCAGGCTTCGTGATCAAGAGACAACCGGCAACGAGGCGGTGCATCCGGCCGGGTCGTGAGCCAATCTGGTCGATCCATGGCCCACTTTAGCTGGGTGAATTCCCGACATGAGCGTGGGGAAAAATAGCCCGGAGCCTCTTCCCCGGATGTTATAATTGCGCGCATTGCTTTACCAACCAGGGAGGTAGAATTGTTAAATGTCTGAAATCTGGCAAAGAAATATCCGCAATTATCGCCTCATCATCGAGCACAATCTGGGTCCGAGGGTGGTCAACGTCGTCTCCGGCAGCCTGGCTGACCAAGCATACTGGCAGGAACGTTTGTTGAAAACGCGCCAGGATGTGTTCAGGGCAGACGGCGAAACGATGGTATTTTCCAGCCTGGAGAAGACCCGTAAGGGGAACTTCCTGGGCAGCATCAACGCATGGATGGCGCTGCGCCGGGCGACTGAAGGCACGAATTTACCCCCTGTGATGCTGATGAATATGGTATTTGGGCAGGGCAAGCGTCTAAGCCCTTTCACCCAGGCACTGACCAACCGCAAGCCGGCTTTTCCCACACCCCTGTGCAGCAGCAATGGCGAGGTGTACCTGAGCACAGCCGATGCGGCTGCCATGTCGGCAACCCTGTGGCTGCGCCACCTGGATCAGGGAGGCTTCAAGGGCATGGTGATCAAATGGGGTGACGAAGCGGTGATCCCGGGCAAAGTGTGGGAGGATGTGCCTGGTCAATACAAGGATGTGGATGGGTTGCGCTTCGTGTGGCAAACCGAGCCGACCGATGACCTGGCTCGTGAAAAGGAATGGGTGCAGTTCAACCTCCAGACTCACCAGATGACCTACCAGTTTACCCGTCAGGACCTGGCAGGTTTACGGAAGAGATTGGCGGCAAGTGGCAGGGATCATCGCATTGGTGTCAACCTGGGCAGCCTGGGGATCAGCTACCGACTGATGGAAGCCGCCGAGCAGGTATTTGGGGAAGATGTGGGGGATGACAGTAAGTGGGTGGATTGGGATCCCTATACCTGGATCGCCCTGGCGTGCCGGGATGAAGCCCAATGGAAGGCGGAAGCAGCTTTCGAGGAGCAGATAGGCAAGAGCGGAATCCGCCAGCTGGAGCAGCGCCTGCCCGACTTCTACACCAAAATTCACCGGATGGGTGAACTGTTCCGCCAGCGCCATGACAGGCTGCCGCTCATCAAGGTGCTGGATTTTGGGCAGCCATATTGGATGGATTGGGGGTTGCACCTATCCTTGCGGCGCAGCCTGGAGGCCATGACCACCGATACTGACCTGGGGGCCACATCCCGCGAGCTGTTTGGCCTGCCCCACGAACGCGATCGAAATGGCAACATCATCGTGCGCAGCGAGATTCCCCAGGGAGTCGATATCCGCAACTCGCTGGTGGTTGATACGACCATCACAGACACCAGGTCGGTGATCCACGACGGGGTGGTGGTGGCCGGCCGCCACAAACGGCTGGAAATGCCTGATGGGGGCAGCGTCCTGTTTTGCGCCGCCGGCCACATGCAGCTCAACGGGCCGAATGCCATCGCTTTCAAGTGGTGCGGTGAGGCAACCCGGTTGAACGAAGGTGACCGCAAGACCTACCTGTATTTTGCGGATGGGCCGGTTGAGATGCGCACCAACGAATCGCTGACTAATTATGAAGGGGACAATTACTCGCAGCCCGTCATGGGCAACCCCATCTCTTTCGAAGAAGCAGCCAGGCGGATGTCGATGGAAGACACACGCATGGTGGAAATGCGCTGGAAAGAAGCCTGGGAGAGCTGCCTTCGCTGATGTAGCGCGCTAAGGCTGCACCAGGCTGGCGATCGTTTGAGCTGTCGATGCATCGGGGGCGATGATCCATATGGTGGTGGAACCCGATAGCTGCAGTGTGCTGTAGCCGCCTGAGTAGCTCCACAAGGAGGTATCTCCCTGTTGGGTGGCTTTGACGCCGAACCTGACATTGGCGTATTTCTGGAATGAAGAGGCAAACTGGGATGCGTCACCGGCGGTGTCCCAGGTGGTTTTCATCACGAACACGGTGAGGTTGGCTGGGTCGTTATGCAAAACCAGGTACTGGTCGCCTCCCCAGCCGGCCGCGGCATCCTGGGCTGCCGTGGTGCTCAGTCGGGCACTGGTGTCATCGCCGTCTGCCAGGATCAGGTAGGTGTACCATTCGCCCATCGTATTGCGGTCCACCTCACGCCAGCCCGTGCCAAGTGTGGGAAGCAGGTCGGGCAAAGTGACCGTGATGGGTTTGTCGGAAGGGTACAGGTTGGGGTGCAGGATTTGCTCGGTATCCACGGGAGGGTTGTGATACACCTGGTCGACCGCGCTCCACCCGCCGTTGCTATAAATATCTGCGACGAAGGTAGCACCCTGGTTGTAGGGGAAGACGAAATCCTCCTTGAGAAACGCCGGGGCGCTGTCGTAAACCGGGCTCTTCAATGAATTGTAATATTGGCTAATCTGTGATTGGTCTTGGGCGGTGGCGTAATATTGGTACCACAGGGTCTGAGACAGCGTTGCGTCACCTTCGATAAGTGCCTGGACTGCCGCGCAGCGCTCGGTATCTTTCTCGCAGGCATCGTCGTTGTAGTTCAAGCCCTTGTCAATGTTATAGTTCTGGTCTTGCAGGGCGTGGGTGTACTCATGGGCATAGGTCAGGCGCTCGGGGCCCTCGAAACCCAGATCAGAGACCACGAACATCTCTTTGGTTTCGTTATCATAATAGCCAGCAATTTGCTCGCTGAGCAGGTTGATGTACAGCGTGCGCAGGTCGAAATCAGGGGTGAGCAAGCCGATGGTGGAGAGCTCGAGGACATCATCCGAGATTTTTTCATCGGTGTAGTCTGCCAGGAAGTCATTGATCACATTGGTGCGCAGCTGGCCGGTGGTGAGCAGCACCACCGGAACCGTGGCGTCTGGCTGGAGTTGCCGTTCGTCTACCACCTGGGTCTGGATCAGGTTGATCTCGCTGGATAGCTGCGGGCTGAGCGCCGAGGTGGGGTAGGGGGTGGAGGTAGGTTCTTCTGCGGAGGTAGGCTCGGGGGTCATTGCCTGGGTGGGCACCGGCGTGCCGGAAAGTGTGGTGGTGGCGATGGCGGTGGATGCCGTAGTAGGAACACCCGCAGGGGCTTGCGTGGGTGTGCTGAGTGCAGTGCATGCCGATAAAAAGAGCAAAAACCCACTGAAAATGAAGATATACCTGCGGTACATGGCGCCTCTCCTCATTTACTGATATTGATTGTAGATAAACCTCCCACAGCGAAGCGGGCCATGTGAGGTGGACGTATGCGATCGAAAGAAATTAATGATGGTGCTCCGCTTCAGCCGCTTCGGCATCTGCACGGGTCTTGTGCACCGTGCCGTCAGGGTGGTTGGGGGGAGAATAGATGGTGTAGAGCTTGAGCTCATCCTTGGTGGAGGTGTTGACCACATTGTGGTACGTGCCAGCGGGCACCAAGACAGCATCGCCGGCATGCACCTTGTGTTCCTCCTTGTCCTCAAAGATGAAACTGGCTTCACCCATCTCGATGCGGAAGAACTGGTCGACGTTCTCGTGGACTTCACTGCCGATCTCTTCGCCCGGCAGCAGGCTCATCACCACCAGCTGGGTATATTTGCCGGTGAAGAGCACCTGGCGGAAAAAATTGTTCCTCTCGGTTAACCTTTCGATATCACCAACGAAAGCTGCCATTCCATCACCTCCTGGGTCGTGATATTCCCTCATTGCGAATTGAAGTATAGCATAGGAATTTAATCTGCTTACATGAGAACTGGGTTAGCAAAGAGTAACCGGAGAGGCGCAGATGCACGCAGATAAAAATATGAAAAATTAACCACAAAGGCCTCAAATATCGCTCCAATAACCCTGGCGATACAGGGGACACCACAGTGTATATGGCAGACGGTAGAGAAAGTATTAAACGCGTTATTTCCTCACAAAGATCGTTCGGAGACTGCTTCGTAGAAAACGCTGCTTTAAATTCAATTGCATTCAATTAATCTTCCATTCATTTTTTTCAAGATGGATATTTTGACCTGAGGAGATGGGCAGGGTGAGAGCATGGTAGGGAGAGGAGGGGTGGATTGGAGATGAGATAGTTTGAACTGCAGATACCACCGATGAACAGATTTCGCTGATTAGAGAATGGCCATTGCGAAGCGGGCGTTGACGATTTCAAAGAGGTTTTATGAGTTATGAAGCCCGCTGAAGCAATCCGCTCTTTTTTTGTCATAATCCAACGCCCACCAGAGGTTGAGGGCAATTACATTGGATTGTAATTACTGAACGGGCAGGCTGACAACCGCCTCGAACAAATCTACGATGCCGCACAACTTCGCGCGGTCATGGCTCCGCCCTGATTGAAGAATACAAGTGGCCAGGTGACCGGATACCAAGAAATGCACCTGGTACAGGTTTTAACCACGGCGCCAAGAGAAACACCTGGCACAGGTTACACGGATTGGAGTGGCGGTTGAAACCACGTCTTCTAAGGGCACAAGGTCGGCCTTCGCCGTCCAGAGAAAAAAAGGGCGGTGAGTAATCAGGTACTATATCGGTAAAAACCAACCGATATACGATAGCCTTTATCATAATCTTAATTGAAGGCTATCTAATTATAGCACAAATGTTCTAATCCACAAGGGGTTTTAGCAGGAATTTCAATATTTTAAGGTTTCTAATGATTGGAAATGCCGCGGGTGGAGACCAGTGGCTATTGAAAACTGGGAAACCGTTGGAGGGGGTTGGAGAGGACGCTGGCTGTAAGTGCAGGTCATCGATGGTTTACGAAAGGAGGGTGGGGGTACCTGGCAGGATCAGGAGCTGATCTTGCCCATCTACAATTGGTACTCCCCTCCAGCGATTTCGTCCCTCACGAGAATTCCCAACTTTGGCTTGGAAGGACGGCTTGCCGGTGATCCGTTTCCATGATTGTCGTCATACTGCCGCGACGATCATGCTCTCTCACGGGATTCCTCCGGTGATCGTAGCTGGGATGCTGGGTCACTCAATTTCGATATTGCTAACGACCTATGCCCATTACATCCCGAATTTGCAGGGTGAAGCTGCACAGCTGATGGATGATATCCTGACTCCAATGCCAATCGATTTGAAATAAATCAATAAAGAATACTACTGTAAATTCTGCAATAATGCAAAGATTTCAAGAAATTGGTGCAAATTTCGGTGAAATCGCACAGCAATTCGGAGCATGCCGCACATTCGGAGGGGGGAAGCGCTGGTAAGGGAATTTTACCTCAAGTGTTCGCCATAGACTGAATTGCCCGCAGCTTTCTTTGAGAATCTCCAGAGAGTTGAAGCCGGTAAGCGTTGTGGATGAGGCGATCGAGGATGGCATCAGCCAGGGTGGGGTTTTGAATTTGAGAATACCA
>Ga0172363_10000312_pt1 | contig 35429 bp, 36 predicted proteins | sample LakKivs2_kivu2a2_FD_114541 | JGI IMG/M metagenome (GOLD analysis project Ga0172363, IMG submission 114541) | Sediment microbial communities from Lake Kivu, Rwanda - Sediment s2_kivu2a2 | ecosystem: Environmental > Aquatic > Freshwater > Lake > Sediment | place: Rwanda: Western Province, Lake... | reverse complement strand
TTCGCGCATTTTGCCATTAAAGCTTTCCACGTAGCCGTTCTGCCACGGGCTTCCTGGCTCTATGAACAATGTTCCTACCTTTAGTTCCTTAAGCCATTTCATCAATGCTCTTGCCGTGAATTCTGATCCGTTATCGGATCTCAAATACTCCGGTCTGCCCCGTTTAATGAACAAATCTGCAAGCAGGTCCTCTACATCCTCTGCTTTGATGCTCCTTTTGACCAAAACCCCTATGCATTCCCTTGTATACTCGTCTATCACGTTCAATAGCCTTATCCTGCCGCCTCTAAGCAGCCTCCAGCTCATTATGTCATAGCTCCAGACCTGGTTCCTCCTTTCTGGCCTTATACGCACATATATTCCCGGAAATCTTCTGTATTTCTTCTTTTTTCTGCGTACCTTTAATCCGGTTTCCGCCCACAACCTTTCTAGTTTCTTGTGGTTCATAAATATACCGTCTTGATTCCTCAGCAAATCCAATATCTTACGATATCCACTTCGTTTGAACCTTAATGCCCAGTAGGTAATCCGCTCCAAAAGGTTCTCATCCTTATCCTGTTTCTTCAAATATCGCTGTGTTGCCCTTGAAATCTCCAGAGCTTTACAAATCCGCCTTTCAGACCATCTCCTTTCCTGTAAAAACTCCATTACCATCGTCCGCATCCGCTCTACCTGGATTCCAATTTTTTTTTGAATTCCCGAAGAATTTCGATATCTATAGCCTGCTCAGCAACGATCTTTTTCAAACGCTCATTTTCCATCTCCAGGTCTCTGAGCCTCCTGGCTTCGTCTATCTTAAGTCCTCCGTAATTCTGTTTCCACTTGTAATACGTATTCGCTGAAATCCCTACCTGTTTCATTATCTCTTCAAGCTTCTTGCCTGCTGCCTGCTCTACTTCTACTTGTCTTAAAATAGACACTATTTGCTCGGTTGTATGCCCTTTCATTCCCATTTTATCTCCCTTGTATTTACTCCAACCCTATTATATACTAACAACCATGAGTTGGACTAACTTCTGGGGGCAGGGCACTATTATACGTGACATCCTTCACAAAATGTTAGAAAGTAGTTCTTTTGCAATATTAGCTATGACAGGTGAAATTGCAAGTAGAAGCGGTAAGAAGTTACCACGATTGAATGTAGTTCACGAGGCAGGACTTTTCCAAGGAAAGCTAGGATTTTCTAGAGCAATAATACTATTAGAAAAAAGAGTGAAAGTATTTTCGAATCTTGATGGCGTTCAAATAATTCCTTTCAAAAAAGGCTGCATAGAAACTACATTTGGCGACGTTCTTGCTACGATCAAAAGAGAGTTTAAAGATGTTTATGCCGAGTAAAAAAGTAATAAACTGTAAATGAAATTCTCAATTGTAAAAATTATAAAAAATGCAGACGAAGCAAATAAAACAACGGAGAGACGGCATTAAAATGATATGAGTATTGGTTCCAAACATGTTGGAAACATCAGGAGGATATAAGAAATGAATTTTGTATGGGCAATCAGTGCAAGTATAATAGTGAGTGCGCTGTCACTTATAGGCATCATCACCATCTGGTTGAATGAAAAAATATTAAACAATATTTTAATATTAATGGTGGGTTTTTCCGCGGGCGGGCTGATTGGCGGAGCATTTTTTCACCTTTTGCCGGAATCAATAGAATGCTCTAAAAGTATTAATACATTTTTATTTACCATAATCGGATTTGTTGTATTTTTTATCCTGGAAAGATATCTGTTCTGGCGCCACTGTCATGAAGGGAAATGCGAGATACATATGTTTACGTATTTAAACCTTATCGGTGACGGCATCCACAATTTTATCGACGGGCTTGTTATGGGTGCAAGTTTTCTTGTGGATTTTAAAATCGGCATAGCAACTACAGCGGCCATTGTTTTGCATGAGATACCCCAGGAACTTGGAGATTTCGGAGTTCTGGTTTACGGCGGCTTCAGCAAATACAAAGCTCTGTTTTATAATTTTCTTTCTGCCCTGACAGCCGTTATAGGTACGGTTGTCGGATACTACATGTCCCGCCGGGTCGACAATATGGCACTTTTTCTTTTACCGTTTGCAGCCGGCGGGTTTATTTACATTGCAAGCTGCGACCTGATACCCGAGTTGCACAAGCAGAGTGATTTGAAAAAAGCGAATCTTTCAATGTTATTTTTCGGGCTCGGCATCCTCCTCATGTATCTGGCTAAATTACTTTAACAACCGATAACCATAACAACAGCAGTTCCGCCATTGCATACATGTATCGCACGATTAGTACTTGACAAACATAAATGTATGTGCTACTATTATTAAAAAGGTAACACGATATGAGTAAATTAATAAGATTTGGTGTTTCGCTGGAAGATGAGCTGCTGGTGCCTTTCGACCGCCTCCTGAAGGTGAAAGGATATGAGAACAGGTCAGAGGCAATAAGGGCGCTCATACGGGAGTATCTCGTAAAGCGGCAGTGGGTTGAAGGCAGAGAAACGGCAGGTGCAATAACACTTGTATATGACCATCACCGGCGGGAACTGGTGCGGAAACTGACGGACATTCAGCATGATTTTCATCACATGATTATCTCGACCCAGCATATCCATCTTGACCATGATAATTGCCTTGAAATAATCGCTGTCAGGGGAAAACCCCGCGATGTTGAGGAACTCAGCGACAGACTGAAGGCTGTAAAAGGGATAAAACACGGGACATTGAGTCTTTCGTCAACAGGGAAAGAAATGGTGTAGATGAAAAATACGGAATAAAGCAACGGGCATAAAAACTATTTTTTTTGAAAGATGGTAGCATCAAAATAATAAAAGTAACATTAAAAAAATCAACGGTAGCATGGATGGCGGCTGCAATTGTGCTTTGATCCGGGCCAAACACCTTACGAAATTTAATAATAATAAGGAGAATAGCGATGCATATACCTGATGGTTATCTGAACCCCGCGACAAGCGGGGTGATGCTGGCGGCTATGGTGCCTGTCTGGACAGCAGCCGTCAGAAATGTTAAAAAAAATCTTAAAGCACGACAGGTACCTCTACTGGCAGTAGGAGCGGCCTTTAGTTTTGTAATAATGATGTTCAACGTGCCGATACCGGGCGGGAGCACGGGCCATGCTGTGGGTTCTGTTCTTGTTGCGATATTGCTGGGCCCGTGGTCAGCATGCCTTGCGGTGACAGTTGCCCTTGTGATTCAGGCGCTGATTTTCGGGGACGGAGGCATCACTGCCATAGGCGCTAATTGCTTTAACATGGCTTTTGTTGAAGTTTTTACGGGTTATTTTATATACAAGCTTTTAAGCGGGAGTTCAGAGATCACTTCCGGCAGGCGGGGAATCGCCGCCGGGGCTGCAGGATATATTGCAATCAACATTGCGGCCTTTTCCGCTTCAGTGATGTTCGGCATCCAGCCGATCCTCTCGCATACCGCTGACGGCCAGACCCTTTACTGCCCTTACGGACTAAAGACAGCAGTACCCGCAATGTTGTCCGGACATCTTCTTGTTTTCGGGTGGGTCGAGGCGATCGTGACTGCATTGGGAATAAAATACATGCAGAAAACGGATCAGTCCTTGCTTGAGGGAGGGAAATAAGATGAAAACGGTCGCAAAACTGTGGATTTGGGTTGGTGTGTTTGCGGTGCTGTCACCGCTCGGGCTTATTCTGCCCAAAGTGTTCAAGGGCGGGGATGCATGGGGCGAATGGGATGCCGAGGGGATCAATGGCCTGGTCGGATATATCCCTGCCGGCTTTCAAAAGCTCACGGATCTGTGGAAGGCTCCGCTGCCTGATTATACTTTCAGGGGATGGGAGGACAAGGGCCTGATACAGAATGGTTTCGCATATGTGGTTTCCGCGGTCGCGGGTTCGGTAATCATCTGGCTGACCATGCGGGCGATAAGCAGGCTTCTGATTAAAAAAACATGGGATAAATGAGAAACCGCAGGTTTATTGTGCGTACGGTTATGTCGGCAGTGTCTTTTTTCCGGGAATCCGTCCTTTCTGAAGAATATTCTGCCAAAAAAGGCCTTCTTCAGAGCATTGACCCTAAATTCAGCCTGTTGTCGGTCCTGATGCTTATACTGTCTGCACTTTTCGCCAGACGCATAGAATTTATTGCCGGATTGTATATCCTGGTACTGATCCTTGCCGCAGCCTCTTCGATAAACCTGTGGTTTTTTCTCAGAAGAACATGGTTTTTCATCCCGCTTTTTTCGCTCCTGATAGCGATCCCCGCGGTATTCAGCACATTCACTCCGGGAGAACCGCTGTGGACATTGAAAATATTCCGGTTTAATGTTATTGTAACCCGTCAGGGTTTTTTAGGCGCGGTTATATTTTTCATGCGTGTGCTGGTTTCCGTATCGCTTACCGGACTGCTCGTCCTGGTAACAGGGCACCAGGCGCTTCTGAAAGCTCTTTCCATGTTCGGGATCCCGGGGATATTCGTAATGATTCTCGGAATGTGCTACAGGTATGTGTTTCTTTTTACGGCGATAATCCGTGACACATACACAACCGTTATGAGCAGGACAGGCGGACTCGTATCCACCGGCTCAGGGCAGAGGATTGCTGCTTTCAGCATGGCCGGATTATGGCAGCGTTCATACAGTCTTCAGGAACAGGTGTATCGTGCGATGCTGTCGAGGGGTTACACGGGCAAAGCCAAGTCTCTGGAAGAACCCAGGGGTGGCATTGCAGATATTATATGCCTGTCCGCGTCAATACTGCTGTTTTTTGCTATAACATGGAAAACATACTTTTCGAATTGAAGAAAGTTTCTTTTTCCTATAGAGACATACCGGCTCTCAGGGACGTGGACCTGGTCATACGGACAGGGGAAAAAGCTGCGTTTATAGGTGCGAACGGAACCGGAAAGTCCACTATGCTGTCCGTGCTGGATGGCATCGTTTTCCCGGACAGCGGCGCTATATCGGTTTTCGGCAGAACGCTCGGCGAAAAACAGTTTGATGATAATGAATTCTCGCTTTTCTTCAGGAGCAGAGTCGGTTTTGTCTTCCAGGACCCGGACGTCCAGCTTTTCTGTCCGACCGTGAGAGACGACATCGTGTTCGGGCCCCTGCACCTGGGGGTTCCGGATTCCGAAATAAAAAAAAGGCTTGAGACCCTCTCGGCACTTTTTAACCTGGGCATGCTGCTCGGGCGCTCCCCTCACCGCCTGAGCATAGGCGAAAAAAAGAAAGTCGCCATAGCGACGGTGCTGGCTGTACAGCCCGATGTTCTTCTTCTCGATGAGCCCACCGCTGGCCTGGACCCGCAGACAAGCCAGGACATCATAGACATTATACTGGCAGAGAATAAAAAAGGCCGGACTGTAATAACTGCAACTCATGATCTTCACACGGTGGAGGAAATATCGGACGTAGTACACGTTTTTGGAAAGGATAACAGGATAGTGAGAACCGGAAAGCCGGATGAGATACTGTCTGACCGGGATTTTTTGCAGGAGCATAACCTGATACACAGGCACGCGCACAGGCACGGCGGAGTGGAGCATACGCACTCACACCTGCATATAGTACACCACCACTGATCGGGATTCGAGGCACACAGCACCCATCACGTGTCGGATGGCGAGAAGAAACGCTCTGCGCGCGCTGTTAGAGGATATTTATCTGGAGCGCCGTAAAACCCCGCCTTTTAAGGCGGGGATGTAAGGCGCCATGAAAAAGTAATTCCTTGCAGAGGAAGAGACCCCGCACTTTAGTGCGGGGATCTTCATAGAATTATTTCTGCTTGCTTTTCAAGGCTTTTCGAGATAAAATAAAATTAAGGAGAAGGACGTGGATGAAAAAATGATTAATTCAATTCTTCTCATCATCCCCGGACTAGATTGAAATTGCTGTTCAATTGTTTCCCAGGAGGATAAGACAGTGAAACGAACGAACGGGGAGATGTTATTTTGCAAGCACTCTGAAAACACCAGACTTTTGTCTGGTGATGAAAGAGTGCAAAAGCGGATCCATTCACGCAACAACCGCAATGTCGTTATGACAAGTGGAGACCTCTTTTGGGTCTCAAGGAGGTTACTCCTTTGGTCTAAAGGCTGCAAAGCAGACTTTAGAGTTGTTAAGAAGCCGCCGACTTATGTCGGCGGAGTGTCACTAAGGATAGTTTTGGCAGTAGTTTTTTTAATGGCTCTGTCAGTGCCTGGATGGACGGCCAAATGGACAACTATAAACCCTTACGGCATAACGTACATGACCAGCCTGGCTGTGGCACCGTCCAACCCCCTGGTGGTCTATGCTATCAGCAATATGTCCGTCCCTTCAAAAATCTATGCCAGCAGTGACGGAGGACAAACGTGGAATACCGGAGTGGCATTCGCGTACACTTCTTCTGATTATGACGTCCAGATATGTGTCCATCCGACAGATGCGAATATCGTTTTTATACTTACGGCGGGTAATTTGCGGCGTTCTCTGGACGGCGGCGCCACATGGACAACGGTGGGGCAGACTTTCCCGCTGACTGTGCCGGCGATGTGCATGTGCATCTGGAATAACCGCATTGTGATTGGTGGTTATGACGGGGTAGCGTATAAAGGCGCCTATTACATGACCCTTGCCGACGCGGTATCGCCCGGAGCGGCGACCGCCGCATGGACATCAATGAACAGCAGTCAGAACATGTTGCAGTTCTGGAAATTCGCGGCTAATTCCGGCAGTCTTTTTGCGTGGGAAATAAACATGGGGCTCTGCAAATACGACCAAAATTCGAGCAGATGGACCAAGATGAACGCAAGCTATAATCCAAACGTGCTGCTTCAATGGTGCGTTGCGATCGCAATCGATCCTGTTGTGTCAAACAACCTTGTATATTTCAATGAAGACATTTATTCGAACAGGTATTTTTACAGGACTACCGACAGCGGCGCGACCAATATTTCCATTACATCCCTCACCAATTCCATGGTCTGGACAATCGTCTACAATCCGTTGAACACTACCATACTCTATGCCGGAGGGGATATGGGCGTGTTCTTCAGCAGCGACAGCGGGTCGTCGTGGGTGGCTATGAACGACGGGTTTGCCACGACGCCGGTGATATTTGGTCTTGCAACGGCCGTTTCAGGCAATGTGGTAAGAATTTACGCGATCGGGAACATGGGACTTGCTTTTACTGATATTGTGACAGCGAGAGTGACATACGATACTGTTTCGGTAAAGGCCTATAACACAGTATTCGACCCCACCAAGCCCGTGGGAGAGGGCGGAGGGCTCACCAAGATATTATACGATTTGAATTCTCCCAACAGTACGATACACGTGAACGTCAAGGTCTATACACTGTCCGGTAAACTTGTGAAAACCCTGGATGATGCGACATACTCTCCGGGAACGTATAACAAGGACTGGAACGGCAGGAATGAAAGCGGAGATATAGTTGCATCGGGCATATACCTGGTGTATGTAAAAGCAGGAGATGCATCAAAGTGGATAAAGGTTGCGGTGGTAAAATGAAGAAAATACTGATATTAATAATAGTTTCATTGATGTTCGCTGCAGCTTCATATGCGGGAACAGCGACTTCAGGTGGGGCGCTGCTTCAGCAGGAAATTGGGGCCCGGCCGCGCGGCATGGGCGGGGCTTTCACAGCGGTGGCGGACGACGTGTCTGCACTCAGCTGGAACCCGGCAGGCCTTGTGAACGTCGGCACCCTTGAGCTGTCATGCATGTATACCTACGGCCTGGGACAGGCAAGCTATGAATACCTCGGAGGCGCTCTGCCTCTGAATGCGTTCTCTGGAAACGAACCTCCTGTCGAAGACAGAAGCAATAAGATAAGGGCCGTGAGCAAGTCCGCTGACAAGAAAGTAACCGGCCGTGGCGGTCAAAGGCGCAGCGAATCCAGGAACAAGAACGCCGCCGTTGCTCTGAGTGTGACAGCTCTTCAGTGCGGGAAAATGGAAACATACGCTCTGGATGGTACTTTGATAGGCGAGGTAAGGGCCGAGGACGACTGGCTTGTCACTCTCGGAGGAGCGTTACCTCTTTTCGACGGTTTTTCAGCCGGGTTGTCCGGGAAGTGGCTTACAAGCCGTCTCGCAGAAACCGCTACCGCGAATGCCTTTGCAGGAGACGCAGGAGTTGACTGGCAAATTGACGTGACTCCGAGGCAGACGGCGGCTATCAATAAGTGGTTCCAGACGCTCGGGACGGACGTCAATAACTGGTTCCTGACGCTTGGGGCGGTTTTGCAGAATATCGGGACAAAGATCAAGTACAGGTCGTCCGGCGACGACATGCCTATGACCATACGCGGCGGGTTGTCCAGCACGATACAGTTTGATCCGTCCGTTGGTTCGCTGACTCTCGCGGCCGACATGGCCAAGCCGAACGACGCAAAACTCAGGTTCAATACCGGCATGGAATTTGCCTATATGGATACATATTCAATCAGGGCCGGCTACAGAGCAGGATATGACATAGGCGGGTTCACATTCGGGGTGGGAGTGCAGCTTTACACTTTTCAGCTTGATTATGCTTTTTCGTTCAACTCTGACCTCAACGACGAGCACCAGTTTACTCTGACCAGGCGATTCTGATATAAACCGTATAAAGTGGCGGAGGCATTTGTTTGCCTCCGCCACTTTATACGGTTTATTACAAGTCCTATACCCCGAAAATCCGTTAAAAGACAGGTTTAAGAAAAATATAGAGTAGTCAAATATCTGTTGAGAAAAAAATATAAATTGTGGTATACTTTTTAAAATCGCAATATCTGGGCCCTTAGCTCAGCTTGGTCAGAGCAGCGGACTCATAATCCGTTGGTCGTAGGTTCAAGTCCTACAGGGCCCACCAAATGAAATACAGGTGGAGCATGAGCCTACCATGAACCATTTGCACAAAAATGCTCAGGTTCATGCCAAGCCATAAGACGAAGAGGAGAAGATATGGATAAACTTTACGAGAATGCTGAAACAGGTTGTTGCCCGAGATTTAATCCGGAACCATGGGATGAAAAAGAGATAAAATGGAAGGACAAATTATTTCTGCATGACAGGGTTAAAAGTTTTTTCCATATACCGCTGAATATGGGAAAAATAATGGTGAAAAACATGGAAATAATAAAATCTGCCGGAGCACTTACTCCTGAGCCCCTGCTGCTTTCCGACGAGAATTCTCTGTTCGGGGCGGATGTTTATATTGCTGTCAGCAAGGAAATTCAAGGGGTAACAATGGCAAGGATGAGCGGTACTTTCCTGACAAAAACTTTCGAAGGTTCCTATAAAAACATGGGGCAATGGATTAAGGCAATGAAAGAATTTGTAAAGTCAAAGGGCAAGGAAATCAATAAATTGTATTTTTTTTACACCACCTGTCCTCACTGTGCCAGGTATTACGGCAAGAACTATACGGTTCTGCTGGCAAAAATATGGTAAAAGGAAACCGGCAAAAATGAAAAACAGTGTAATGTTTTGCCTGGAAGGAAAAAAGGCAGTAATCACAGGCGGAGCCGGAGTACTCGGCACCGGCATAGCGCAGGCGCTCGGACATGCAGGCGCAGACATTGCTGTCTGTGATATCCGGGATGCCGGGAATACGGTTAAGCGTTTGAAAACATCTGGAGTCAGGGCAAAAGGATTTTATATTGATGTTCTGCAGAAGGATAGTATTAATGCCTGCTGTGAAGAGGTGATGGATGAATTCGGAAGAATAGATATTCTTGTGAATGCTGCGGGCGGGAACGTGGAGCAGGCAACGACTTCCGGAGACCGCGAGTTTTTTGATATACCTCTGGCTGCCATGGAAAAGGTTGTAGGTCTGAACCTTTTCGGCGGAGCAATTCTTCCTGCACAGGTTTTCGGAAAGAAAATGATAAAAAATAAATCCGGAGGTTCAGTCATAAATATATCATCGATGAACGCCTTCAGGCCTTTGACCAGGATTGCCGGTTATTCTGCGGCAAAAGCCGCCGTTAGCAATTTCACGCAGTGGCTGGCAGTTCATTTTGCAATGGATTACAATCCAAAGCTCAGGGTCAATGCAATTGCGCCAGGGTTTTTCCTGACAGAGCAGAACAGGTATCTGCTGCTTGATAAAAAAACCGGCAGATTGACTGCCCGCGGAAAGTCGGTTATCGACCACACTCCGATGTCGCGTTTCGGACAGCCTGAGGAACTCAATGGAGCAGTGATCTGGCTTGCGTCCGATGCCTCAAGTTTTGTGACAGGCACAGTGGTGGTCATCGATGGCGGATTTTCGGCGTTTGCTGGAGTTTAAAAACAGAAGGGATTTTTAATGGCAAAGTTTGACGTTGGGTTAGCCGGACTCGGTGTAATGGGTAAAAACCTTGCCTTGAATATTGCAGGCAAGGGATTTGCGGTTGCAGGATATTCGCGTGTGCCTGCCGAAGTAATAGAGTTTGCCAAAAAATCAAAGGCCGCTGGTTTTAAAACCGCAGGGTTTGGCTCAATCAAGAAATTCTGCCAGGCATTGTCAAAACCGCGAAAAATTCTCATGATGGTTACCGCAGGCTCAGCAGTTGACGAAGTGATCGACCAGCTTTTGCCTGAACTTGACGACGATGATGTTATTATTGACGGAGGGAATTCGCATTTCCAGGATACGATAAGACGTTTCCTGTGGCTGAAGGGACAGGGTGTCAGGTTTATCGGCGCAGGTGTTTCAGGAGGTGAAGAAGGAGCTTTGAACGGTCCTTCAATCATGCCCGGCGGTTCACCCGAAGCATGGGAAACAATCAGACCGGTTTTTGAAGCAATTGCTGCAAAGGCTGAAGACAAGCGTCCGTGCTGTGCCTTCATAGGTCCTGACGGTGCAGGACATTTTGTCAAGATGGTTCACAACGGCATAGAATATGCTGACATGCAAATGATCTGCGAGGCGTATTATATTCTCTCGGAAGCCCTGGGATTGTCCGGCAGGGAACTGCAGCAGATTTTCAGCGAATGGAATAAAACCGAACTTAATTCCTACCTGATTGAGATTACAGCAGATATTCTTTCGACAAAGGACCACTCGACAGGCAAATCTCTGGTGGAAATGATTCTGGATACCGCAGAACAGAAAGGCACCGGCAAATGGATGTCGCAAACCGCCCTTGACATGGGTGTTTCGCTTCCCACAATTACCGAAGCGGTTTTTGCCCGGTGTATTTCCGGTCTGAAAGACGAACGGGTCATTGCTTCAAAAATTCTTCCTGGACCTGAGCCCCGGTTTTCCGGCACAGGTCAGAAGAAACTGGTTTCGGCGGTTTACAATGCTCTTTATGCCGCGAAAATCTGTGCGTATGCCCAGGGATTCGCGATGATGACCGTCGCAGCGAAGGAGCGTCGCTGGTTCCTCAAACTTGATGAAATTGCGATGATCTGGCGTGCAGGATGTATTATCCGCGCAAAATTTCTGGAAAGGATTGCAGAAGCATTCAAAACCATGCCTGACCTTACGAATCTCATGTGTGCGCCATTCTTTAAATCGGTCCTGGAAAAAAGCCTGGCAGACTGGCGCAGGGTCGTCGGCTTTTCTGCAGAGCGCGGGATTCCTGTTCCGGCACTTGGTTCTGCACTGGCGTATTATGATTCTTTCCGCCGCGAACGCCTGCCAGCCAACCTGCTCCAGGCGCAGAGGGATTATTTCGGCGCCCATACCTACCGCAGAATTGACCGTCCCGGTGTTTATCATACGAGGTGGCACGAACCAGGCAGACCTGAAACACAGGTAAAATAATTTGGATAAAGCAGGTTTACGGAAGAACATTGAAACTGTCTTAAAACCGTTTTCCAATACCGGGAAGATTTTACTGGTCCATTCCGATTACACGCGCATTGATTTTTCAAACCTGCTGACACCGTTAATTTACCGTTTTTTTCAGCAGCATAAACTCAGGCAGCTCGACTGCCTGAATGCCTGCGGAACGCACAGACCGATGTCGGAACCGGAATTTCTTCGCAAGTTAGGCTGGAAAAGGCGTCCTGGCAATGTCCGCTTTATCAACCATAAATTTGACAATCCCGGGCAATTAATCCGGATGGGCGAAATTTCCGCGGATTTTGTCAGGGAAAAGACCCGTGGACAGCTTACCCGGACAGTGCCGGTTATAGTCAACAGAAACCTGGCAGAGGAATATGACCTGGTTATTGTACTCAGTGCGACAAGTCCCCATGAAGCCGCAGGCTATTCAGGTGGATTGAAAATGCTTTTCCCTGGAGCGGCAGGACAGGATATCATCGGGCTTTTTCACTGGTCTGCGGTTCTTATAGGCATTCCCGGAATTATCGGCTCAATAGAAAACCCTGCACGGGATATTATAAACGAAGCCAGCAGACTTATTTTCCGGAGCCTGAAATGTCCCCTTGTTTCCTTTAACATGGTTGCAGGAGAAGACAAAAAAGTCGTGCCATATGGATTGTTCACCGGGATTGGCATGGACGGATTTCTGGATGCTTTCCGCAGGGCATCTGAACTCAGTGCCGGAATCCATATACGGTATGTCGACGCTCCTCTGCAGCAGGCTGTGCAGATCATTGAAAAAGGTTATGATGAACTCTGGACCGCTGCCAAAGGTTCGTACAAATTACAGCGTCGTGATGTCATGGCAAAGAACAGTGAAATCATCATCTATGCGCCGCACATCAAACGTTTTCATTCAAATAAGGAAATGGACACCTCAATCCGCAGCATAGGTTATTTCGGCAGGCAGTCGGCGATGAAATTTCTGGAACAGCATTCCGGCTTCAATCTCAATGTGGCAGCGCATGTAATTAACATGGCAGGCGAAGGTCCGGCAAATGCGGGATTCCGTATTACGCTTGCCACAGGAATCTCCGGTGCCGAGTGCAGGGCTGCAGGACTCGGCTACATTGACCCCGGTAAAATCAGGAGGCAGGATTTCCGCGGTCCTTCAAAATTGTGGATTGAAAAAGGCGGGAAATATATGTATGATATTTCAAAAAAATACAATGGCTAAGACAAAACTAAACGCAGTAATTGCACAGTCGGGCGGTCCCACTGCTGTTATTAACAACAGCATCAGGGGAGTGAATGATGTTCTTAAAAAATCCGGAAGGGTCAATAAAATATTCGGCGCCAGAATGGGAATACTTGGCGTGCTTACCGAGGACCTTCTGGATATTTCAGCACAGTCGCCTGAACAGATAAAATTGCTGTCCAAAACTCCTTCTGCAGGAACACTCGGCAGCTGCAGGTACAAAATCAAGAGCCAGGATGACATGGAACGCATAATAGAGGTTTTCAGGAACCATGATGTCGGCTATTTCTTTTACTGCGGCGGCGGAGATTCAATGGACACAGCCAGCAAGGTCGGAAAGACAGCCAAACATCAGAATTTAGACATTATCTGCACCGGCATTCCAAAGACCATTGATAATGATGTCGGCGGACCCCTTCAGCCGGACGGAGTTTTCGGGGTGTGCGACCACAATCCCGGGTATGGGAGTACTGCCAGGAGCCTGGCGGTAAACATTCTTGAGGCAAACGAGGAAAACAAGGCAAGTTATACCAGCGACCCTGTTCTCGTGATAGGCGTGATGGGAAGGAGAATCGGATTCATCCCTGCCGCCGCACGGCTTGCGGATCCTGAACGAAAGATTCCGCTGGTGATTATTCTGCCTGAAGTTTTTGATCCAAAAGACGCACAGAAAAACCTCGAGGATATTACCCTGAAAGTAAATGAGAAACTGCACAGCGCAGGCAGATGTATTGTCGTAATCGGCGAAGGAGTGCAGGTAGGGGACCTCGGGGTGTTTCATGATGCTTTCGGACACGAAGAGTTCGGTGCCTGTGAACGAGCTGCTGAACAGCTTCTGAAAAATTACCTGAACGGCACTGACCTGAAAGATGCGAACGGCAGGTCGAAAAGCCGTCTTGCTATCCGCGGAATTGCCAGGTCTGAAGCACCTGGAACAAGACAGCGACGCGAAATGTCGCTGGTTTCCACTGTTGACCTGAAGGAGGCATACGAAGCAGGAAAAAAAGCCGCACAAATTGCTCTGTCCGGAGAAACGGGGTATATGTCGACAATTGTCCGCAGACCGGGAACTAAATACCATGTTGCGTTTGAAAAAGTGCCTCTGGAAGTTGTGGCGAATTCCAGCCGTAAATTGCCGGAAAAATGGATTTCAAAGGACAGAATCGACGTTACCGACGAGTTTGTGAGATGGGCTTTGCCGCTGATTGGAGGGCCTGTTCCTGAATTTGCCAGGTTCAGGGAAATAAAACCGGATAAAAAATGCGGTAAATATGTGCCGACAGGTTTCAGGTGATGTATGAATGCCGAAAGGCTGACAGACAGACAGATCAAGGAATCTCCTGAACAGCAGCTGAAGAATTTCAAAAAAACAGGGGAGTTTCTGGTTGCCATTGACACCGACGGATGTGTCACCGACAACATGAACGGCAAGCAGATGCTGATTTTCCATCCGCTTTTCATGGAATTCTACGGGCTCTGGAAGATTGAATCGTATTTCCGCGAGGTTGCCGAGTATTACAACCTGTTTTCCGTCGACCGGGGATGCAACAGGTTCATTGCGATTCAGCTGACCATGAAAGCACTGTCGCAGCGTAAAGACATGGCAAAATGCCTGGCAGACAAACGATTAAAACTTCCTGACATGTCCTTCATTGACCGGTATATTGAATGGGCAGGCAAAAACAAAACCGGACTTGGTAATCCGTCGCTGGAAAAATTCATTGCGGAAAATCCGGGCGACTATTCACTTTGCCGACTGCTGGGCTGGAGTGAGGCAGTGAACAGGAGTTTTCCGGGTATTTCCGCAAAAATACCGCCGTTTGAGAATGTCATGAATTCCCTGGAATTGATTGAAAAAAAGGCGGATATCATTGTTGTTTCCAAGACGCCGTACAACGATCTGGCAGATTACTGGAAAAGCCACGGCATTGACAGATATATACGGCTGATTGCTGGACAGGAAATGGGGTCCAAGGAACACCACATTGCCCTGGCAAAATCAGCAGGAAAGTATCCCGACAAAAATGTGCTTATGCTGGGCGACGGTGCAGGGGATCTGAAGGCAGTCAGGGCAAACAAAGGCGTGTTTTATCCTGTTCCGCCCGGCAAAGAGCAGGAAGCGTGGAATAATTTTCCTGAATTTTTCCGGTTGTTTGTTTCTGGAAGTCATGCTTCGCGGGAAGCAGAATTAACAGAAAAATTTAATAAGGTACTCCTGGATTCACCGCCATGGCTTGGGGCTGGCTACAACCACGTTTCCGCATACAGGGAAAAGCAGTCAATCCGGCAGGAACTTTATAAAAAACTTCTTCCAAAGGGAAGACTGCTTGTTCTGTAAAATAAATTGTACATCCATTATTGCCGGCATCCGCGCCTAAAACCGTTCGCTCAAAGAATTTCAGGCAGCTGCGTAACTCGTTTCGCTCAGACATACTCGCTGAAAGATTCCTGAAATCTTTTCGCTCACAGACGGGTTTAAGGTCGCTTCCTGCCGGCAAAAATGTATTTTGTTTATGTTTTCTATTATCCGCATTATACATTTTGCAAACAATTAAGTATTATGTCACCTTAATTTTAAGGTATAATAGCTGCTGGTAAGGCTGGCGTAGCTCAGTCGGTAGAGCAGCTGATTCGTAATTAGCAGGTCATCGGTTCGAATCCGATCGCCAGCTCCACTTTACACAAAAATGAAGATAAAGGTATTGCCAGACGAAGTCATAGGGAAGATTTCCGCAGGAGAGGTCGTGGAACGGCCTGTTTCTGTCGTCAAGGAACTCGTCGAAAATTCCCTGGATGCAGGCGCAAAAAGAATTGGAGTAGAGCTGAATTCCGGAGGAAGGCGTCTTATCAGGGTGACTGACGACGGTGAAGGTATGAGCGCGGAGGATGCCCTGGTTTCAGTTGAAAGACATTCCACAAGCAAACTTTCATCTATATCTGACCTGGAAAAAATCTCCACACTCGGGTTCAGGGGAGAGGCGCTTGCGAGCATTGCCGCGGTCTCGCGGTTTGAACTTGTAACCAGGGACAGGTCTTCCGCACATGCGGTAAAAATTTCGGTTGAAGGCGGAAAAAACAGGGAATCAGAACCTGCAAACGGACCTGTCGGCACCTCAGTGACAGTGAGCGACCTGTTTTTCAATGTTCCGGCGAGAAGAAAGTTTTTAAGGTCTGTTCCCTCCGAGATTTCTGCGATAGTCCATCTGATTGAAAGGTTTGCATTCTGCTGTCCTGATGTCTGTTTCAAGCTTATCCATGACCAGCATGTGATTCTGGACCTTGCGCCTGCAAAGGATCTTGAGGAGCGTCTTGGACAGATGCGCGATAAAGATTTTCTGGACAGGATTGTCAGGGTTGAACACGGAGATTTCAGTATGACCATCGCCGGCTTTATAAGCCGTCCTGATTTTAATCTGTCCCAGCGAACTGAACAGTCGGTCTTCGTAAACAGCAGGCTGGTGAGCGACCGCATTATCAACCGCGCAATAACACAGGGTTACGAAGGGCTTGTTCCCACAGGCAGATATCCTGTTGTACTTCTTTTTATCCGGATAGATCCGTCGGTGGTCGACGTCAATGTTCATCCGACAAAACGCGAGGTGAGATTTTCCGACACGCAGATGGTTTTTCAGGGAGTTGTTTCCGCAATCAGCAGGTCATTGAGGGCCGGTACAGGGATGGGAATAGTGGAAGAAATTGTTTCTGTCCGGGAAAAACCCGGAATGCAGGCACCTGAAAGTACAGTGCCTTCCGGAATTGCGGCTGACCTTCCGGAACGCACAGCAGCTGCAGAAAAAACCGAAAAAGTTGCCGAGCCCAAGACCGAATACCTGATTGAGGCGTCGCCTGTGTTTCTTGGACAGGCCCGGGGAACCTACCTGTTTGCCGAGACAGCTGACGGAGTCCTGATTTTTGACCAGCATGCCGCTCACGAGAGATATATTTACGAGAACCTTGTCGCGAAACTTGAACGGAAGGAAAAAGTGGAAAAGCAGGGACTTCTTGTACCTGTGACCCTTGATTTTCCGGCAAAGGACGCGGTTATTATGCGGGAATCTCTGCAGGAATTCGACATGCTCGGGTTTGAAATAGAGCCGTTCGGCGCCAGGAGCTTCATTGTCAGGTCAGTGCCCCTGGTTTTGAGCGGCAAGGATTTCAGGGGCGTGCTGATGGACCTGGTCGCAGAGATGGCGTCGCTTGAAAAAACCGAGCGGATGAGCCAGATAAGAAACCTGATCATGGAGCGCCTGGCATGCAGGGCTGCTGTGAAGGCAGGCGACCGTCTTACCAGGCAGGAAATTGAAAAACTTATAACTCATATGGAAGGAAAAGTCAGATTCTGCCCGCACGGCAGGCCTGCTTTTATCAAGATAACATACAATGAGCTTGAAAAACGTTTTCAGCGGAGATAAGAAACCGCTTCTTGCGCTGGTTGGTCCGACCGGCGCCGGCAAAACCACCGTCGGCATTGTCCTGGCAAAACGTCTCGGCACGGAAATTATTTCCGTTGATTCCAGGCAGGTTTACAGGGGATTTGACATCGGCACCGCAAAACCAGTTCCTGAAGAAAGGAAAGAAGTTGTTCATCATCTGATCGACATTGCGTCTCCCTGGGAACGGTTCAGCGCCGCGGATTTTGTGCGGGCCGCAACACCGGTGATTGAACGCCTTCACAGCCAGGGCAAACTGCCGGTGCTGGTAGGCGGAACAGGACTTTACTTCAGGGCGTTAATCGACGGTATTTTTCCTGCGCCTCCGGCCGACCTGAATCTCCGCAGGCAGATGCTTTCGGAAGAGGCGGAAAAAGGTGCAGGCTGGCTTTTCAGCCAGCTCAGGGAAAAAGACCCGGCTGCTGCCGCCAGAATACATCCGAACGACCTTGTAAGGATTGTCAGGGCACTGGAAATATACCGCACGACAGGCAGTCCGATCAGCAAACTGCAGAACTGGAGTTCCGCGCCGCAGAACTTTCGCGTGCTCTGGGCGGGCATTGAAAGGCCGAGAAAAGAGCTTTACACAAGGGCGGAACAGAGGATCGACCGGATGATTTCCGCGGGATTTCCCGGCGAGGTAAAGAAACTCATGTCGCAGGGCTTTTCAAAAAAATCGCCTGCAATGCTCGGACTGGGATACAGCCGCATGGTGGATTTTATCGACGGAAAATGCACCATGGAAGAAGCGGTAAGAAAATTCAAGCAGGATACAAGGCACTACATAAAGCGACAGATGACGTGGTTCAAAAACGACGCCAGGATTGAATGGATTGAAGTGACATCAGCAGAAGAGCCTTCGGAGACAGCGGAGAAAATTTTCGGAATGGTTGAAAGGGAGTTATTATGCAGGACCAGCTGAAGAAAAAATCCTCGTTCCGGAATCTGCTGGAGCATCCTGGTTTCAGGGCGCTGTGGCTCGGACAGGTGCTGGAACAGCTTTCCGACTGTATTATCTGGATGTCACTTTTTGAAACCGCGATGGTACAGTCGCATTATTCCCCGAAGGCTGCTTCGGTAACTTTGTTCTGGCTGGTGTTTCCGATGATTCTCCTGGGAAATTTCGCAGGGGTATACATCGACAGGTGGAACAGAAAGCACACCATGATAATTACAAACCTGTTAAGGGTAGGATTTTCAACCCTGCTTTTTGTTCTTGTTGGTCACAAAGCACCGTCGGAGTGGAACTATGTCACGGTATTCTTCTTTTCTGCGGTGACCCAGTTTTTTATTCCGGCAAAATCGGCAATGATACCCCAGCTTGTGAGCCGCGATGAACTCCTGGCCGCGAATTCACTCTCAACCACAACCACCTGGGTGGTTGTGCTTTTCGGCGGCGCCTTCGGCAGTTTCCTTGTCGCCAGGATCGGTGTCCCTGACGTTTTTCTGGTCGGCGCAGCAGTGTTTCTTCTCTCTGCCATAGTAATTCATACGATAAGAAGCGTCGACACCAGAACAACGGCAGCAGCACAGGCAGTCCAGCAGGTAAAATCGATTTTTCACGACATGCTGGAGGGGATCAAATATGTTTTTCTGACTCATTCCACGTGGTTTGTCAGCCGCAGAATAGCGGTTCTTATGGTGGCAGTCGGCGCATTCTACGTGGAGGGCCTGGTTCTGTCGAACACTGTCCTGACCAGAAACGGACAGATAATGAAGGGCATCGAGTTGTTCGGATATATACAGGCATCCGCAGGAATCGGAATGCTGTTCGGACCGGTTGTCCTGGGATTTGTATCCAAGAAACTGGCAAAGATGCTGAATTTTGTCCGCATGTCATTTTTCTTCGTCGGCGCTCTGACTATCCTGTTTGCCCTGAACAGTTCTCCCTGGGCCGCACTTGCGATGGCTCCGTTTATCGGGATGGGCATATCAATAATTCTTATCCTGACAGATACAATTGTCCAGACATCCCTGCCGCATCACCTGATGGGCAGGGCTTTCAGTTCAGTTATCACGATGAGAAACCTGTCGTTTGTCATAATCGTTCTGGCAGTCGGCTTTTTAAGCAAACACATCAACCCGAAATTTTTCATATACGCATTTTCCAGAGAGCAGATTGTTCTTCTTCTGGCAGGAGTTCTTGTAATGACTTACAGCCTGCTTGCAGAGATTCTTGCCAGGATTTTCCGCGATATTTCCGGTAGGTAAATGCCGCAGCATGAAAAGGCAATAGCAGTCCATTTAGGGTCTGCAGGCAATCTTTCAGAACTCTGCCGGCTGATAGAGTCGGCAGGCGGAGAAGTCATCGGAGAGATGCTCCAGAAAAAGGACAGGGTAAATCCGGCAACTCTTATCGGCGAGGGAAAGGTATCTGAACTTGCGGAGGTTGTCCGTCTTCACAGAGCACAGGTTGTTATTTTCGACAACGAACTCAAGCCGGTTCAGCAGAGAAATCTTGAAAACATCCTGGATGTTAAGGTAATCGACCGTACAGGGCTTATACTCGACATTTTTGCGCAGAGAGCAAGGAGCAGGGAGGGAAAAATCCAGGTGGAGCTTGCGCAGATGAGTTACCTTTTGCCGCGGCTGGCAGGACACGGAATATATCTCTCGCGTCTTGGCGGAGGAATAGGGACAAGGGGCCCTGGTGAAATGAAACTGGAATATGACAGGCGCAGAATCCGCAAGAGGATTTCTGTGCTCAAGAGCTTGATTGAGCAAATGGCATCGCAGCGACGAATCCAGCGGTTGAGGCGGCAGAATGCCATGATAAAAGTCGCTGCCCTTGTAGGCTACACAAACGCCGGAAAATCCTCTCTTCTGAATGCCCTTACATCTGCCGGAGTGAGAGTTGAGGATAAACTTTTTGCCACGCTTGATCCGACAACGCGCCGGCTGTCCTCCGCAGACTGCCAGGTTCTTCTTACGGACACAGTCGGATTTATCTCATCGCTCCCTGTTCAGCTGATAGCGGCATTCAAGGCAACACTTGAAGAAGTTGTTGAAGCGGATTTTCTTCTGCACATTGTTGATCTGAGTCATCCTGACTGGGTTTCCCAGATGGCAGCGGTAAATACGGTTCTCGGAGAACTCGGAGCAGGAGAAAAACCTGTGATTGTGGTTTTTAACAAGATTGACCTGGTACACTCCGGGGTTATAAAACGTGTTACCCGTGAATATGCTGAAAGCGTGGCTGTTTCTGCATTGAAGCAGATAAACCTTTTGAAGCTCAAGGAAATGCTCGCAAAAAAATGTAATACCTGCTCTGCCTTTGCAGGTACTGCAAACTGAATAGAATTCCTGTGGAGCAAAAAGAGTTATTGACAAATATATAAACTGGTGTTATATTGTATGGCATGCAACAACTTTTATGGCTATATAAAGTCCGGGCTGTTGTAACTGTTCTAATTGTTCTTTTTATCGGAGTAATAGGCGGGCTCACGAAATTACTGGCTTTTCCCTGGTGGGGATACCTGATACTTTTTATAGAAGTCGTCGCAAATTTTCCATACAAAAGGGTCCTCAAGCTTTTTTCGAACTGGCAAACTTATGCAATGGTCCAGCAATTAGTCGATTTTGTTGTCCTTACCATCGCAATTCATCTGTTAGGTTTTTCGGATACAAGGTATCTTCTCTGGGTTTATGCTCTTATGATTTTCAACGGCGGCCTGATAATAAGGCGTTATCAGGCAGGGCTTATGGCTACACTTGCATCGGTTACGGTAATACAGTTTGAAATTATCAACAATTTTCTGCCTTATTGGCCCGGACATGAAGCAATTGACCGCATGAATCGCTGTCTGCCGGGTCTTGCAATCACAATCTGCTTCTTTTATCTGACAGTTTACCTTGTCAAATTTGTCATTAAGCTCCTGGAAGCTGAAAAGAGTCAGCTGGAAAAAAGCACAAAAGATCTGACGTTTTTTTATGAAGTAAGCAGGTACCTGGGAACATACGTGGAACAGAGCAGGGTTTTGAACTATATTGTCAGCCAGTTTCCGGTTCTGATTAATGCTGATTTCAGCGCTATTTTTCTGGTTTCAGACGACGGTAAAACGCTTTCAGGGGTTGCAGGTTCTGCAGGAATTGATGAAACAGTACGCAGGCTGAGTTTTGATATGGATAAGCCACTTTTGATTATTTCTTCCCTGAAAAGCAGGAAAACCGAGATTCGCAACTCATTTGCGGAAAGCGAAATCGGCGAAGTATGCGGAGAATCTACTGAAATAATCAGGATGTTGAACAACAGACTGTGTTCGTGTATTATGGTTCCTCTTATTTTTAGCAACGAACCAATCGGCATGGTTGTTTTCTGCAACGAGAAAGAAGAATTTACAAGAGAACAGGTTATCCATGCGGAAGATCTTTCCTACAAGGCAAGCAATGCAATTGTGCTTGCACGTCTTTATGAAAAACAGAACCAGACATTGCGGGAATTTTCCGCCCTGAACGAACTTGCAAAGATGTGTCTGATAGATGCCGATGTCGAGATGGTTTTGCAGGATGTCATAAACAAAATTGTCAACGTTACTTCCAGCCAGTCAGGGATCCTGATAGCTCTTAATGAGGATAAAGCAATAAGACATGTCAAAACTTCAGGACTTGTTTTTGATAAATTCACAGATGAAATCCGCAACAGGGTAATTGTGGAACAGATAATCAAGACCGGTAAATCTTTTATCAGAAATGAAGTGGGACGACAGATGCTGGTGGTTCCGATAAGAGCAGCGAAGGAAATCACGGGTCTGTTCGGCGTCAGCAGACTTGGAATATTTACATCGGATGAAATAAAACTTATGGAAATTTTTGCGGACCGCGTAGGACTTACCATAGAAAAATCTCTTTCCACTGAGTTGACCAGGAAAATGGCAAATGAATTTTCCATGATGGCATATGTCGGGAATACAATTCTTTCAACGCACGAGCTGGACGACGTTCTGAACCTTATCGTAAAGGTTGCAAACCAGGTGATGACAACCGACCTTTGCAGTCTGCGTTTGCTGGATGAAAACAATGAACTGGTCAGAAAGGCATCTTTCGGCCAGCCCGGACGTTTGACCGGCCCTGAAAAAGTTCATCTTGGGCAGGGCATTGTAGGACGCGTACTCCAGAGCCGTCAGCCGATTGCTGTATTAAATCTGGCAAGCGACGAACGTTACATCGGAAAACCAGGACATGCGGACGTAGCAATGGAATCACTTTTGTGCGTGCCTTTGATAACGCATAACCGTGCCATCGGGGTTCTGACAGTTTATTCTGCAAAGAAAAGGAACTTTTCCGCCCAGGAAACAAATCTTCTTTCAACTTTTGCCTCCCAGACGGCAGTCGCAATAGAAAACGCCAGGTATCTGGATGAAACAGAGAGCATGTATTTAAAAATAATCAGGTCATTTGTTTCTGCCCTCCATGCCAGAGACGCATATACCAAGGAACATTCAGAAGAAGCAGCAAAATGGGCCATGGAAATCGGAAAAGCAATGGAATTGAACGAAGAACAGCTTGAAATACTATATAATGCCGCTCTTCTGCACGACATAGGCAAAATCGGAGTGGAAGACAGCATCCTGCGGAAGCCGGGAAAACTGACACCTGATGAATATGAAAAGGTAAAGAAACATCCGCAGATCGCTTCTGAAATTTTAAGTTCACTCGGACATTTTGACGGAGTTCGTCCGATTATCCTGCACCACCATGAACATTATAACGGCTCAGGGTATCCCGCAGGGCTGCAAAAAGATGATATTCCGCTGCTGGCAAGGATTCTTCTTGTTATAGATTCATTTGAAGCAATGACTTCCGACAGACCTTATCGCAAGGCGCTGGGACGCGAGAAAGCAATAGAGGAACTTAAAAACGGGAGCGGCAAGGAATTCGACCCTGCGGTAGTGGATGTTTTCCTGAAAATTCTGGAAAAAAACTGAATGAAAAACACTCCCAGGGTCAGGGTGGCGGTTGTAATTATTTCCGGAAATTCAATTCTCCTGGTCAGGCACAAAAAAAACAACAGGAATTACTGGGTTTTGCCGGGAGGCGGTGTGGAATACGGAGAAACCGCGGCAAAAGCAGCGGTCAGGGAAATAAAAGAGGAAACAGGGCTGAAAATCCGGATTGGAAAGCTTATGTGGGTCTCGGATTTCATTCCTTCAGACAATTCCAGGCATGTGCTCGACCTTTTCCTTCTTGGTAAAGTGTCAGGCGGAAAACTGCTGAGGACCATTCCGGAAAAAGGAGAGGGCACTATTCTGAAAGAAACCAGGTTTGTTCCGCTTGAAGAGCTGAAGAATCTGGTGTTTTATCCTGAATTCATCAAACAAAAAATCATGGAAAAGAGGTTCAGTACAGGTCCTGCATATCTTGGTAATTTGAAAAAACGGTGAATTCTATGCACCGCAGAAATGCTTTAAAAATCGTCGTCAAGGGCTATTCAATCATTGAAGGGCTGATAAAGGAAGGACAGTTCCGCCTGCGGCCATGGCTGGTGCGGACTTCAACTTTCATGTTTCTGCTTCTGATCGGCGCATTTATTATCCTGGACATCGTGAATCCTGCAGGATTCCTTGGAGCGACGAGAGTCAGATATACCATTCTTTTCCTCTTTATTCTGCTTTTCATAAAAAAAGATGTAAATGGCTACTGGCAGATCAAGTATCTGGAATACATGAACAGGAGGCTGAAGTACATAAACGAAATTACCGAAACCCTGCGAAGCACAATGGAAATGGGAAAAGTTCTGCAGATGATTCTTGAAAATATAACATGGGACATGGGTTTCGACAGGGCAATGATTTTCCTGGCTGAGAGAAAGGAACACCGTGATTTCCTTCACGGCATAATCGGCGTCGGAATAGAGCCGGATGTCCTGAATAAACAGTGGTATCCCCTGAAACACGACACAGGGATATTCGTCCGGACACTCCTGAAGAAAAAGGCGGTCATTATTGATGCCTCATCAGTCGACAGTCAATACGACAAATCAATGGTCGATGAACTCAACCTGACGGAATTTGCCGCGATACCGCTGGAAGCGCACGACCGAGCTCTCGGCGTGCTTGTGGTCGACAACATTCACCAGCTCAGGAAAATCAGTGAGGAGGACATATCCCTGCTTGGAATCTTTGCAAATCAGGCGGCAATTGCGATTGAAAACGCACGAATGTACGAGTGGACGCGCGACCGTGCAATTACCGATGGTGTGACCGGGATTTATAACCACAGGTATTTTCAGGAAAAACTCGCCGAAGAATTACAGAAATCCATATCCGCGAACAGAAATCTTTCCCTGCTTTTCCTAGACCTGGACGATTTCAAGAAATACAACGACACATTCGGGCACCAGGCAGGCGACGAGGTACTGCGCCGTGTCGCGGAGATACTGCGGACAGAATCCGGGGCAACGGTTGCCAGGTACGGCGGAGAAGAATTCGCGGTCATTCTGCCCGGCAGGACAAAGCACGCGGCAGTTGAAACTGCCGAAAAAATCCGGAACAGCGTGGAGAGGGAACTCACGCTTGAGCGGACAGGAAAACGGCAGATCACGGTGAGCATAGGCGTGTCGAATTTTCCAGACACCAGTGTAAAACATCCCTGGGAACTTGTTGAGATGGCCGACAAGGAACTATACAGGGCAAAACAAAACGGCAAAAACAGAGTGGAAGCCGCATGACGACAGCGAATCTGCCGAATTTATTGAGTTTTGTGCGGATGCTGCTGGTTTTTCCGCTCGTTGTTTTTTTTGCAAACCGCAACGCTGTAATCAGTATAGTTATGATTGCTTTTTTAACTGATGTCCTGGACGGATGGATTGCGCGGAAAAAAAATGCACGGACACCAACAGGCACGTGGCTGGATCCGCTTGCCGACAAGGTTTTAATCGGAGCAGGATTTATATGCCTGGCGCGTTCAGGCTGCATGGCATGGTGGATAACAGGAATAATTATAGCCAGGGATTTTCTGCTGATATCCTGCTGGCTTGTTTTCGGCTGGCTTGGCAGATTTGTAGAGGTGATCCCTGACTGGCTGGGTAAGATTTCCATGTTCTGTCAGCTTGCGGTTCTGGTTCTGGTTATACTCGGACATACCGTTAACTGGATGATATACCTGATGGTTTGCCTGACGGTTGTTTCAGGATTAAATTATCTTGTACACGGAATTTCCAGGCTGGCAAAAAGGACAGAACCAATTATGGTGGGCAAATGAATCTAAATGCAATTCTGGTTTCGTATGTATTGCCGACCGCCGTAGCTTACCTGATCGGTTCAATACCGTTCAGCTGGATTCTTGCCAGACTCTGGGCAAAAATTGATTTGCGCCAGCACGGCAGCGGAAATGTCGGTGCCACCAATGTCTGGCGCGTGCTCGGCACTTTCCCGGGGCTGGTTGCTTTTGCCGGAGATTTAGCCAAGGGTGTAGCGGCGGTACTCTGGCTTAAAAGCAGTATAATTTCGGCGGCGGCCGTGTCTTTACAGCCGGAACTCGCAGGTACTGCCGTAATTGCAGGCCACATCTGGCCGGTTTTTCTGCGTTTCCGCGGAGGCAAGGGAGTTGCGACAGGTACAGGCGTATTTTTAATCCTGGCGCCCAAGGCATTGCTTGTCAGCTTTATTGTCTTCGTGGTTGTCGTGGCATGCACGCGGTATGTTTCGCTGGCTTCAATGCTCGGCGCGGTTGCATTGCCTGTGGCTATCAGATGTCTGGGCCATTTTACTCTGACATTCTGCATGGCTGTGGTTGTTGCAGCAGTGGTGATTTACAGTCACCGTACCAATATTCAGAGGTTGTTTACAGGACAGGAAAATCAGATTAAGCTATGATCAGGGTAAAAGAAAAGAGGAAATCTTCAGGTGCTCCGCATGAAATTGCCGTGATCGGGGCAGGCGGATGGGGAACAGCATTGTCACGGCTGCTCTCACGCAAGGGCTATAAGGTCAGCCTCTGGGAAAAATTTCCGGATTATGCAAAGGAACTTTCAGAAAAAAGGGAAAACACAAAATTTTTGCCGGGCGTCCGTATACCGGAGGAAATAAGTATAACTTCCGACCTCGAATTTGCCGTCGACGACTCAAAGATTATTGTCCTTGCGGTTCCCTCCCAGTATCTCAGGGAAACCGTCGGAAAATTTGCAAAAATGAAGCTTTCAAATGTTGTGCTAGTAAACGCAGCAAAAGGAATTGAAACCGAAACGCTGAGACGACTTTCAGAAGTAATTTCAGCTGAAATGTCGGGGTGTTCTGGAATTTCAATCGGAGTGATTTCAGGTCCCAGCCATGCAGAGGAAGTGGGGCGCGATGTCCCCACGACCGTGGTGACCGCAAGTAAGAACACCGACACCGCCGCACTGGTACAGTCGGTCTTTTTCGGTCCGCGTTTCAGGGTGTATACCAGCCAGGATATTATCGGCGTTGAACTCGGCGGAGCCCTGAAAAACATAATCGCAATAGCAGCGGGAATTATCGACGGATTAAAACTGGGCGACAACGCAAAGGCTGCGCTGATTACCCGCGGCCTCGCCGAGATTACGCGTCTGGGCGTGAGGATGGGTGCCGACAGGTTTACATTCTCCGGACTGGCAGGTCTGGGGGATCTTGCAGTTACATGTATGAGCAAATACAGCAGGAACAGGCGGGTGGGCGAGCGGATCGGACAGGGAGAAAAACTCGGCGAAATTCTGCCAGGCATGGAAATGGTGGCAGAGGGAATCCGTACGACTGAGGCTGCCTGCCGGCTGAGCAGGAATTACAGCGTTGAAATGCCGATTACAGAAGAAATATACAAAGTTCTTTTTGAGAATAAAAAACCTACAAAGGCACTGGAAGATTTGCTGATGCGGGAAGCAAAACCGGAAATGCAGTTTGAAACGGAGGTGGGAAAATGACTGTCACCAAAGCAGATTTGATTTCGGAAGTAGCAAAGCTGGGCGTCACCGAAAAAACCGCCCGGAAAGCCGTCCAGCTTGTCATCGATTTAATCGTCGACGCAATAAAGAGCGGAGAAAAAGTCCAGTTGAGCAATTTCGGGAATTTCAGGATAAAAAAACGCAGGGCGAGAAAAGGACGGAACCCGCAAACCGGAGCAGCCGTCATGATTCCTGAAAAACGCGTGCCTGTGTTCAGAGCGAGCGAACGCCTGAAACAGGCGGTCCAGGCAGGGAAGTAAAATGAAGCCGATACCCGACAAATTATTTTTCTCCATAGGAGAGGTCAGCGAATTGACCGACGTTCAGCCGTATGTTCTCAGGTACTGGGAATCCGAATTCCGGGAACTGCAGCCGTCAAAAAGCAGCGGAGGACAGCGCACCTACAGAAAGAAGGACATCATGCTTCTGCTCTACATCAAGAGACTTCTTTACGAGGAAAATTATACGATCAAGGGCGCAAAACGCAAGTTGAGGGAATGGCGCAGTCAGGCAGAACAGCTGGAGCTGAATTTGAAGGAGGAAGGATATAAAACTGCACTTATAAATCTGCGCAGGCAGATTTCCGAGTTAAATGAAATTTTAAAGTAAATTCATTCGGGGCGTGGCGCAGTGGCTTAGCGCGCCTGCTTGGGGTGCAGGAGGTCGCCCGTTCAATTCGGGTCGCCCCGACCATATTCTGCAAAACAAAAATATATGAAAAACATACTGGTAACAAACGACGACGGAATAAATGCCCGGGGAATAAAAATTCTCGCCGGACAGCTTGAAACTCTCGGCAATGTCTGGGTGATAGCTCCGGACAGCGAGAAGAGCACATGTTCACATTCAATGTCGCTCGGAAAGCCTGTCAGAGTTGAAAAAATAGGCGACAGGATTTTTGCCGTTGAAGGAACGCCCACTGACTGCGTTGTCTTTGCGGTGCGGCTGCTCCTCAGGTCAAAACCCGACCTGATTATCTCGGGAATCAACCGCGGATTCAATTTAGGGGATGACGTCACTTATTCCGGCACAGTTGCCGGCGCTCTTGAAGGGTCGCTGATGGGAATCCCTTCTTTTGCGGTTTCAATCGATGCAGGTAAAGAGATTCATTTTGAAACCGCGGCGCATTTTGCGCTCCGCCTCGGAAAAATCATTTTTAAAAAAGGACTTCCCGCAGGAAGTTTTTTAAATGTCAACGTGCCGAATCTGCCGATGAGCCGCATACAGGGAGCGGAAATAACAACACAGGGCAAAAGGATTTACCGTGATAAAATCAGGCGGGTGACAAACAGGGGAAGTATGTACTACTGGATTACCGACGAAAGACGTCCTGGATGGAAAAACGAGGATGGTTCTGATTTTTCCGCCATTGCGCGCGGAAAAATCTCGGTAACTCCGCTCTGCACGAACCTGACGGACAAACGCTGGTCGTCGAAAACATATTTTTACTCTCTGGATTTGAACGGCAACTTGTAGTAAAATGCTGTCTGTCGGGGCGTAGCGCAGTCCGGTATAGCGCACCTGGTTCGGGACCAGGGGGTCGGCCGTTCAAATCGGCTCGCCCCGACCATTTTTCTGTTCAGTGTATCTGTGAAAAACCGATGAAGAAGAGGAAGAAACAAAAAACCGTAAGGCACCGCAGGCTTCTGCGTTCCGGAGCCGGGAAAACAGAATGTGTCCAGAAAATCGATTCTGCCGGAGCATCGGAAAAAACACTTTCCGCCAAATCTGATTTTAAATCCCGTTCTTTTACGAGCGATTCAGTCCGCCTGTACCTGAAGACAATCGGACGCTTCCACCTGCTTTCCCAGAAAGAGGAGTCCATGCTTGCAAGGCAGTCAAGGGCAGGAAACACCGATGCAAAACGCCAGCTCATAAATTCCAACCTGCGGCTTGTGGTGAGCATAGCAAAAAAATATCAATATCACGATCTGCAGCTGCTGGATTTGATTGAAGAAGGAAATCTCGGACTTATCAAGGCAGTAGAACGGTTCAGGCCGCAGAAAGGATTCAAGTTCAGCACATATGCCACCTGGTGGATAAAACAGTCGATAATAAGGGCACTGGCAAGCCAGGCGCGGACCATCAGGGTGCCTGTTCATATAGCCGACCTCATCAACCGGTATCTCAAAATCAGCCAGGAGATGTTTCACGCGATGCGCGGTGAACCGAAAATTGAAGAGATTGCAAAAAAGATGAAAATTTCCATAGCCAAGCTCCAGCAGATAGCAAAAATAATAGAGAAACCGGTATCGCTTGAAGCGCCGAGCGGAGGAGACAGAAGCAAAACACTTCTTGAGTCCATAGAAGACCCGTACTACAGATCACCCGACGCCGGACTGTTCCTGAAATCACAGCGGCGGCAGATAGACGAGCTGCTGGGAATTTTAAGCGAGAAGGAAAGGGAAATTCTGAAAATGAGGTTCGGTCTGGACCGCATAACGCCGTATACCCTTGAAGAAGTCGGGAAAAAATTCCGGGTGACCCGGGAAAGGATACGCCAGATTGAGGATGCGGCACTCAGGAAAATCAGAAACTACATAAGAGAAAACAAAAAAGATATAATTATAGGATGAAATATTGTATAATGTAGGAACCGGAAAGGAGCGGTTATGAAAAAAAAATTTGCAAAGATATTTTTTCTGCTGCTGGTAGTCCTGTTGATCGGTTGTGCAACGTCCAAAAAGAAATATGAAACCGACACTTCTCCCGGACAGGTCGGGATTGACATAAACAAATAATCGCGATATGCCTGCCACATTAAAGTTCTGCGGCGGCGTGCGGACAGTTACCGGCTCGCAGCACCTGATTGAAACTTCCGACAGCCGTGTGCTGATTGATTGCGGACTTTTCCAGGGACACCGGGAGGAGTTTTACCGCACCAATGCAAATTTTCTGTTCAATCCGCGCGACCTCACTTCTGCTGTGCTTTCCCACGCGCACATCGACCACAGCGGAAATATTCCGACGCTGATCAAGCAGGGATTCAACAAAAAAGTCTATATGACCCATGCCACGCTTGATCTGTGCCGGTGGATGTTGCCTGACAGCGGCCATGTGCAGGAAGAAAACATTAAGTTTTTGAACAAATTGAACCAGAGGGAAAATTTGCCTCTTAAATCGCCGCTCTATACCAGAGAGGACGCCGAAGATGCCCTGTCGTACCTTTCCGGCGAGGACTATCACCGGGAGTTCCGGGTTGCAGAAGATATTTTCTGCACGTTTTATGACGCCGGACATATACTCGGCTCTGTGGTAGCTCTGTTCCGCATAGGAAATGAACACGGGGATTCCGTCCGTCTTGCCTATGTTGTTGACCTCGGGCGCAATGACCTGCCGATTCTCAAGGATCCTGAGCATCCGCCGCAGGTGGACTACGTTGTTATGGAAAGCACATACGGCAACAGGACTCATCCGCCCATCGGAGTGGCAAAGGAGAAACTGCGCCAGACAGTTCTCCGGACCTTTGAAAGGCGCGGCAAGGTAATCATACCGTCGTTTGCCATGGAGCGGACACAGGAGGTTTTATATTATCTGAACCAGCTTATGAGCGCAAAGGAAATTCCGGATCTTCCGATTTTTGTGGACAGTCCGCTCGCGATTGAAATATCAGGGGTGTTTTACCGCCATACCGAGTGTTTTGACGAGCAGCTGATGCGGGAGCTCAGGAAAACAGACGACCCTATCGGGTTCAACAGAATCACCTTCGTGAGAGACGTAAACGATTCAAAGTCGCTTAACGAAGATAACCGTCCGATGATTATAATTTCGGCTTCGGGAATGTGCGAAGCGGGAAGAATCCTGCACCATCTGCGGAATAACATAAGCGACGAAAAAAACACGATTCTTATTGTAGGCTATATGGCGCAGAACACCCTCGGGAAAAAACTCGTTGACCATGCGGAAACTGTAAAAATATTCGGCAGGGAACAGGTGAGGAAGGCGGAAGTGGTGGTGATAAACTCGTTCAGCGGACATGCCGACCGGAACGGATTGATTTCGTACGTAGAACACCTGGCGCACATGCCGAAAAAAATATTTCTTGTTCACGGCGACGAAGACCAGTCGGCCGCCCTGGAACAGGCGCTTGTGCAGCAGGGATTTCCTGCAGTCAGGCCCGAACCCGGAGAAAAAACCGCTATTGACTGATTTGATGCAAAAAGGTGTAAAATATTCTGAGGAGGTAAAAACATGGAAAGATTAACCGCTTTACCGGCAGTTTTATCGGTGATTATTCTGGCCGGCTGCTTATCAGTACCATCGATATATCCTCTATACACGGAAAAAGACGTAATATTTGATTCCAATATGATCGGCACGTGGGTTTCGTTTGAAAAAAAGACCGAAACAGGAGAAATGCCCGAGCGTAAGGACGGGATTTTCAATTTTCAGAAACACGACGATAATTCCTATGACCTGACATATACAGAAAAAGATATTCCGGTAATGCTCAGGGCTTACCTGGTTCAGCTGGGAAAATACAAGTTTCTGGACGTTACTCTTGCCGAAATTCCGCCGTCCGGGCAGGAGCCTGCCGTTACCTACGGATTGCAGATAGCCAATAATGGATTCTGGGCTCATGTGGCACCTGCCCATACATTTGCTAAAGTGTCAAATTCAAGTGATTCGCTGAAAATCGAGATGCTGAACAACGGCTGGATGAGAGAAATGTTAAAGGATGATAAAATAAAGCTGGAGCATGAAATTTTCCGGGGAAAAGCTGCGTCGAACGAAAAAGAAAGAAGTTACGGCATTATTATCACCGCTAAAACAAAGGAATTGCAGGAATTCGTCCTGAATAATGCGGAAAACAGCGAGGCATTTTCAAATCCGCGGTTTGAGCTGGTAAGAAAGACCGAGAACGATAAGCGGTGAGGAAAATGCGGCAGGGTAAATTTATGCTTGACATTTTTTCATTCTCGTTTTACAATTACTCATCCGATTCAAAAAGAACACCTAAGGAGGTGAACATTAATGGCGAACAGTGCAGTTAACAGCAAAGGTGTAACATATTATTTCCATAAAAAAGGGCATTTGCAATTTTTCAGCAAGGACCCGAAAGATGCGATTGAAATTCCTTCGGATCTGACAGTAATTGAAAATAAAAAGACCGGTTTACTGATGGGAAAGAAGAAAAAGTAATTTCTCCGTCCGTAAGAACGGAATGTCTTTGTCCGCAAGAAAATGTTTCCCGGTGCCTTATACCTTGGGCACTTCAAGATAAAAAGTGGGGTCAGGAGCTTCTTAACAGAGTTCCTGACCCTGCTTTTTCAGGAAAAAAAATACACTTAATTTTATAAGTGCCAGCAAAAAGAGCACGGACGGGATTCCAATACAGGCAATCATGATTCCGGTGATAAGTGCACCGGCGGCAGCTCCTGCCAGATCAGCAGAGTATGTCATTCCTGCGGATGAAGCTGCGGGTCTGTTTTTTTTCAGTGCGGTTAATGCCGGCAGGAATTCGCTTCCCGCCAGAAATCCGGCAAGAATATTTGCGATGAAAAAAATAATTCCTGCGGGAATTGAGAAATTGTTTCCGAAAAGAAAATATCCTGACAGCACAAGAAGCCCTGCGAACCATGCGAATTCGATGTTCCGCACTGTTTTCGCCCCTGCGAATTTTCCCGTAGCCGTCATTCTCCAGTTCCCGACGCAAAGACCGGCCATAAAGCACGCCAGGAGCAAAGACATCATCTGATAGACCTGTCCGTAAACTGCCTGAAATGCCAGAATAACAATAATATTTACAGCCATTCCGGCAAAACCGGTACTGCCGACAGCAGCAAGCAGGGTTCCGGTTTGTTTTCCGTTGTTTTTAATCATTAAAAACCGTATCGAAATTAGTAAAACCAGAACAATCAATATATGATATGCTGTTATTTTTCCGAGTGATTTCCAGGTTTTTTTCAGGCAGGGTGTTTGTTCTGCTATCCAGCATCCAAGTGCATAAAAAAGTCCGGAGGGGTGCAGGTCTCTGTTTATGTTAACCCTGCTGCAGGCTTGAATTGCTTTCATATATCCTGCATTTTTTTCTTCGTCGAGCAGATAATGCAGCTGGGTCTTACCGAGGAAACGCGTCGGAATTCTGTTTTTCAGGAATTTCCTGCTTATTTCCGAAGCATTTTGCCTCAGAATAGATGCATCCATGGATGCAATCAGGATATTGGTTGTCCCGGGAATTACCCTCACACAATTAAATTCGGCAGTCATAGTCCTGTAAAGGCAGGCATTTAACATGGACTGCTCATCGTTCATATACGTTTCCGACCCAGGAGTGGTAATCACGAGAATCCCGGAAGGGTTTAAAAGTTTCCCGGCTTCCAGGAAAAATTCAGCCGTGAAAAGCCTGTTTACCTGCAATGTGGAGGGTGCCGGCAGGCTGACGAAAATAATATCGTAGCTTCCGGCTCCTTTTTTCATCCATCGTCTTCCGTCGATAAACCGAACCGTAACGCGCTTGTCCGACAATTCTGCTTCGGTTAAAGGCGTCGACTTTCTCCGCATTACCCTGATTAACTCCGGGTCCAGCTCAGCATAATCAATCTCGACAGGATATTTCAGTAATTCCGATATGATTCCGCCTGTCCCTTCGCCGATTAAAAGGATTTTGCCAGGACCGTGATGAAAAAGTACCGGCACGTGCACGAGTTCTTCAATTCTGGCTATGTCAGGCACAGGCGCACTGGCAACAGGCGCTCCGTTGAAAAAGAAGGTGAGCTGTTCCGCAGAACCGATAACTGCAATGTTTCCATAAAAGGAATTTTTTGATTCAATTACCCGGTATGGCTGCCATTGTTTTTCCAGCGACCACCTGCCGACTTTTTCCGGAAAATGCGAAACCATAAGTATACCGGCAGCAAAGGCGGCACAAACTAAAAAATATTTTTTCAGGCATGTGCAGGCCAGCACAGACGCCGCCGCCAGGTTCAGGAAGCAAAGCAGGAATACCATGCGGGAAGGATCTGCTTTTACAGCCCAGAATGCAAAAACAAGGGCTCCGGCAACTGTGCCGGCGGATTCATAGAAATACACTGTTCCTGGTGCCGGTTTTTTTGCGTCTGCCGATGCACTTGTTCTGAGTGCCAGAGTAAACTGCGCTCCTGAAATTACCGCCGGTACAAGTATCATTGATATGCCTGCGCCGCATACGGAGAAAAGTCCCATTGTTTCGCCCGGCAGCAAGCCGAGCCAGGAACGCAGGCACCTGATTGCAATAAGAAGAAAAGGCAGCGACGCGGCATTAAGAACAAAACTCAGCAGAAGGAAATTCCGATTGGTGTCAGATCCCGGTTTTGCTGGATGCTGTCGGTTCAGGAGAAAAGTTCCTGCCGACGATGCAATCAGCCAGCCGAACAGAACAATGCCGATTGTGAGTTCGTTTCCCTGGAAAATGACAAGCAGTTCGCGGATGAAAAGCGATTGTACAAAAATCATTGTAATACCGGACATTAAAACCGCAAAAATACAGGTCGGGTTCATACGTATATAATAACAAAAAAAACATTGTCAGTCATCTTGAAAAATAGGGACTGGCACAAAGATAGGGGGACACAATACTTAATTCCTAGATAAAATATCATGATAATAATTTTGAATTAAGTTTTGTGTCCCCTTACCAGCCCCTGTTTTTCAGGAATTAAGTATTGTGCTACCGAAGGTTTTCTGTTACAATATACGTTGTATACTTATACGGGTACAGGAGATACCAGATGAAACTATGGGGAGGACGTTTTAAACACAAAACAAATAAGCTGGCTGAAGCATATTCTGCTTCGCTTGTGGTGGACCAGCGTCTGGCAGAATACGATTGTCTTGGCAGTATTGCCTGGGCAAAAGCTCTGGCAAAGGCACGTGTTCTGTCGAAAACCGATGCAGCCAGGATTATTTCAGGCCTGATCCTGATTCTTAAAAGGGTCAAAACCGGAAAAATCCGTTTTTCAGGGGCTGAGGATGTCCATACCGCTGTGGAGGAAATGCTGTTCAGGCTCATAGGCAGCAGTGCAGGCAGACTGCATACAGGGCGCAGCAGGAACGACCAGGTTGCTCTGGATCTCAGGATGTGCTTGATTGACGAAATCAGCTGTATTCTCGGCAGGATCCATGAACTGGAAAATGTCATGGTTCACCTTG